>Ga0233425_10001131_pt1 | contig 62127 bp, 55 predicted proteins | sample Watercolumn_Towu_2_FD_181712 | JGI IMG/M metagenome (GOLD analysis project Ga0233425, IMG submission 181712) | Freshwater microbial communities from Lake Towuti, South Sulawesi, Indonesia - Watercolumn_Towuti2014_140_MG | ecosystem: Environmental > Aquatic > Freshwater > Lake | place...
TAGTTAATAGTTCTGTATCATTGAAAATTTACAATGTTCTTGGACAAGAAGTTGCGACATTATTGAACAATGAAAAAATGGATGAAGGAATGCACGAAGTTGAGTTTGATGCAAGTAAACTTTCAAGCGGAGTCTATTTTTATCGCATTGATGTGAATAATGGAAAATTTATTCAAACGAAGAAATTAGTTTTGATGAAGTAACACACTTCGTTATTCCCGTTGTAAATGTGGATAGTGCATTAACAAATATCTATCGTGTCAGGAGGGAATTCTTGGCACGATAGATATTTTCACCAATAAAGTTAGAATCCATTATCATTATACTTATGGCATTCTTTCAATAAGCATTTGAGAAAACAATCAACGCTTTGCAAAAATATCTCGCGAAAGATTCCCCGGTGTATTTACTGAAGATTATGAACATTCTGCAAGGGATGCACTACTTAAATTTTATTACGCAAAGTCCCGAACAAGAAATGTTTGTGCGAGGATGGTTGAATAGAATTGATAATTGAAAATGGAAAAAGGAGGAATGAATCCGAAGGATTCAAATATTTGTAGAAAATTATTTGATGGTTTTCATACGACTACTTTTGAATTGTGTATTTGGAGTTTCGTATTTATTTAGGTCTTCGTTCTTCGGGATTAGAATTTTAGCAATACTATCAAACCACATTCACATCGAATTAAATTTCTTCCTTCTATTCTTTATATAATCCACAAAAATAAATTCGCCGAGATTGTTGAGATGCGAATAATACGCGCGACCTTTGTTTGCTTGCGTAAGTTCTTCAACAAAATTTATGAGATACGGGTCGTGGGCAACCATAAACGTGCTGATGGTAATTTTTTCCCTTCTGCACTGCACCGCTTCATCGAGCGTTTTATTGATGATGCGCGGGTCGAGTCCAAACGGATTTTTGTAGAGTGTTCCGTTTTCTTCAAACATTGCAGATGGTTTTCCATCGGTAATCATAAAAATTTGTTTGTTGATATTTCCTTTTCGCCGCAGCAAGTGCCGCGCAAGTTCCAGTCCCGCTTTCGTGTTGGTGTGAAACGGTCCGACGGAGATGAACGGAATTTCCGCAAGCGAAACCAACGCCGCATCATCGCCGAAGACAACGCACGCGAGATAATCTTTGGGAAATTTTTGCTGAATGAGTTCCACGAGAGCGAGCGCGACTTGTTTTGCCGGCGTAATTCTGTCTTCGCCGTAGAGAATCATCGAATGAGAAATATCGAGCATCAGTACGGTTGCACATGATGTGAGATGTTCGGTTTCGTACACTTCCAAATCATCTTCGTGCAAATGGAAATTGTCACCTTCACGTTTGAGTGCGTTGGACATTGTCGAAGGCAAATCAATATTTTGCGGCGAATCTCCGAATGTGAATTTTTTTGTTTCGCTCAACCGTTCGATTCCTTTTCCCGAGAACGGCGTATCGTGCACTCCGATTTTTCCTTTTTTGAGCGAAGAAAAAATTTCTTTCAATGCGTCTTTTCGGATTTGTTGAATTCCTTTTGCAGTCAAACTCGGAACGCCGTCAATCTCTTCGATAATTCCCTCTTCTTTTAGTTTCTCGATTAAATCTTCGAGCGTCATTTCATCGGTAAATATTTCGTACTGTTCTGCAAGTTGACGAAGCCATTCCAACGCTTTTTCGACATCGCCGCTGGTTTGCAGAGTAAGATAACTGAATAATGAAACAAGTTGCTGCAACCGTTGTTCATCAGTAAGAGAATCGGGACGCCACTTGGAGTAGAGGAGATGCATAGGGATTTGGGATGTGAGATGTGCGATTTGAGCAGAGAATATTTTCTTCATTTCTCAACGCACAAATCTCAAATCTATTGGAATACGTGAATTATTTCATCAGCACGAATTTTTTTGTTTCTGTGAAGCGCACTGTTCCGCTTTGTATAATGTTGAATGTGTAGAAATAAACGCCGCTAGAAAAATTACTCGCATCAAATACAATACTATGAACGCCTTGTGCAAATTCTCCATTGTCAACAAGCGTTGCTATTTCATTTCCTAACACATTGAATATTTTCAGCGATACGCGTGAAGGAGCGGAGAGTACATAACGGAACGTTGTTAACGGATTAAATGGATTCGGATAGTTTTGTAATAACGCAAACGATGCAAGAGATTCATTGTACATTGTTTCTTCAACACGAACAGGGAAAAGTCGTAGAACAGATGCATTTTTACCACCGTATGCTCCCATATCGTTGCGAAGCGTTCCTCGTGAAGGAAACTGTGCAAGAGTTGGAAATGAAATATTAACAACGTCGTTGAAATTGATGGAAGAATCACCGGCATCAATACACAGAGAATTTTGCATTAAATAGTACGAAGAATCTTCAATGAACGGCGTTACATTGATATTTCCCGTTCCTGAAAACCCATCTTGAACATTGCAAAACGAAACAGTGGCAGAACCGCCGGCTCGTAAACGTATTTGCGCTCCCGTCGTTGCAGTGTTGGCATAAATAATAGTGTTGCGAATACTGCAAGATGTATTCCAGGTCAGAATTCCGCCGCCATCGCTTGTCGAAGAATTATTCATAATCGTATTGTTCTCAATAATTTTTGGAGAAGTGCCGTTTGCGTACATCCAAATTCCGCTTCCGCCATAGTCTTGTCCGCCGCTGTTATGAACGATGACGTTGTTTTTAATAATTGCTCCCGTATAGTTAAGAACAACTCCCGCGCCGTAACGTCCTGTATTGTATGCAATATAATTATTGATAATCGTAGGATTTCCATCACCGATGCGTATCGCTCCGCCACCTGCGCTTGCAACTCCTTGTGTATTGTTCGCTTCGTTGTTCACAATGATGTTGTGCGAAATTCTTGGAGAAGAATTTTCTATGAGAATACCGCCGCCTTCACGAAATAATCCTGCACCGTGTTCATCGAGCCATTTTGTTCCTTTCCCGCCTGTGATAGTAAAACCAATGAGTTGAGCAGTTGAATCTTCACCGGAAGCAATGATGACACAACTTGCCGTATCCGCATTGAAAGGATTGCTTCCATTGATAATGGTATTTTCAACGGATGCAACATTGTTTGTATGAACGAAATTACTTGCAACAATAATATGTTTCCCGCTGAAATTGATATTTTCTAAATACGTTCCTTCGTTCACAAGAACAGTATCTCCATCGTGCGCGGCATTGATTGCAGATTGAATCGTAGCATACTGTGTAGGAACAAGTAACGTATTATTTTTCACAACACAAATGTATGTTCCTGTTTGTCTATCAGAAATAATGGCTTTGCCGCTTTCAAACGCATATATTCCCCATGCGCCGTTATAGCCGCCATCAGCACCGGGATAACTATCGTACATTCCGACAAGTTGTACATCAGTCGGATTGGAAACATCAGCAACCACCAATCCCTGCGTGTACCAAGAAATGTATGCGAGATTTCCGCGCACCATAACGTTATGTACAATTGCACTGGGATTCGGCGTAAATTCATCCACCATCGGTGCATTAGGAAGATTTCGTAAATCCCACGCCTTCAATGTTTTCGCTGTATTACCGATTTCATCGGTACTAAAAAGATATTTTCCGTCATCGGTAGTCCATAAATTATGTGTTCCGCTTCCTGTGTACGTTATTTTCTTAATGAGCGTTGGATTCGATTTGTTATGTACATCGGCAATGTAAATGCCGCCTCCGCTATAAATTGCTGCGCCGTATAATGTATCATTGCGAACAAAACCGTCGTGTAAATACTCCGGATTGTACTGTCCAACAAACTGTGGATTGAGCGGATCTGCAAGCGAAAAAATCAATACGCCGCCGGGGCTCCATTTTGCGCAACCAAATAAGTACATATATCCGTTTTCCGAAATAAAAATTTCGTGCGAATATTTTGTGTTATTATTTCCCTGCGTGTATACGAATCGTTTCGCGAGAATTACGGTATCGGGAAGTTGCGACATATCCATTATATAAACTCCTTGCAACGAATCGGGTCCATTGTTCTGTTCAAAAACTCCGTATGCGTAATGTCCCCACGTTTTTGCTTCGCGCCATCCGATAGAAGGACCTGGAATATATCCGACTTCAGATAGGGAATCCGCATTCGTTACATCCACGAAAGAAAAACCATTGATACAACCGATGATTCCATACTCGCGTCCATCTGCAGGATTCGTCCATCCCCAGCAACCACTGTAAAAAGATGAAGTTCCTCCGTGCCGCTTGTCGAGATGACCGAATAATTGCACTCTTCCCGTTGCTTGCGAAAAAAGAGAATGAGAAAAGAGAATAGCGAAAATAAAAAACGAAACGAAACGCTGCATAAAGTTCTTTGTTGAATAATAGATAGTTTTGTCGAAAAAATTTAGAACTAAAAAACGGAATATTTATTTCACAGCAAACATTTCCTTCAAACTATTTTCTTGTATATTCATCAAAATTTTTTTTAGAAAGAAATTCACCTATGACAAAATATATTTTCATCACACTAACGTTTTTGCTTCTTCGCTTCTTCGGATGCGGTTCTTCGGAAAACAACAACACACAAGAAATGAATCAAGAACAAACACAAACAAAAGAAACATTACCCACCGCAAAATTTCCCGGCGAAGTAACATCAACGCCGCCGACGACAACGTCTTCCGGACTTCAGTACGTTGATATAAAAACAGGAACAGGAGATATGCCAAAGCAAGGACAAACAATTTCCGTTCATTACACGGGCTACTTACTTGATGGAACGAAATTTGACAGTAGTGTAGACCGAGGACAACCGTTTGAAACACCGATTGGCGTTGGACGTGTCATCAAAGGATGGGACGAAGGAATGGTTTCGATGAAAGTAGGCGGAAAACGAAAATTGATTATTCCATTCGACCTTGCGTACGGTGAACGCGGTTATCCCGGTGTTATTCCTCCGAAAGCAACATTGGTTTTCGATGTGGAGTTGCTTTCCATTAAATAGAAGAGCATTTTTTATTATTATACACGCTCCAGGTGATAGTTCTCCGATAAATATTCAAACCACCTATTTGCAATTTTTTCCATAACGGTATTTGCTTTCAAACGCGATGAAAGATGCGTAAAATCTACATCGTCCATACATTGGTCTTGATTATAGCAACTAAAAATAAATTCTTCTTTTCCAGTTGCTTGATCAATGTGTCGTTGCAAACATTGTGCGCATATTGCTTTCATCATACATTGCATCGGTGAATTAATGGACGCGATTCCGATGTGTTGCTCATTCAGAAACTGTTTTAAAACTGTGTGACGCGCTGCTGTTACTGCTGCCATCATTTTATCGGAACCGATGGCAATAATTCGTGTTGCATCACTGAGTTGAATTTTCGTTTCTCCCAGTTCGCCTTTCGCATACGCAAGCATCGCTTGAACAATATTTCCGACGAATGATTTATCTTGTTTTCGTTTCACAAGAAGAGGTTCGCCTGCATCTACGCTGTACACAACAACATCCGTATTCGCTTCGATTTCTTCTCGCTTGAAAATATCTTCTTTCTTTTTAAAGCCGGCAAAATAAATTACGTTGCTGTTTTTTTCTTTCAACGCTTTTGCAATAGAAAACAACACAGCATTTCCCAAACCTCCACCCAGAAGAATCGCAGTTGTATTTTCAGGAATTTCTGTTGGCGTTCCCGTTGGTCCCATGAGGACAATGCGTTGCCCGGGTTTTAACATCCCGCACATTTTTGAACTTGCGCCCATTTCGAGAATAATCATACTCAATAATCCTTGTTGTTTATCCACCCATGCGCCAGTAAGTGCGACTCCTTCCATCATCAGTAATGTATCCTCAATTTTTTTTGCATCGCGTTCGTAATTTTGTAATCGGAAAAATTGTCCCGGTTGAAATTTTTTCGCCGCAATCGGTGCGTGAACAACAACTTCGATAATAGTAGAAGTCAATCGCTCCACATTTACAACGTACGGTTTTAAAGCGTAATCCAGTGTAGCAGAAAATGTTTTCCACTCGTTGTTATTATCATGCGATTGAAATTTTTCTGTCTGTTCAAATAATGCAAGCACTTTTTTATATCCCGCTTTTGCAGACGACATCGCTTTCACCACGTTCCCTTCGTATGCTGGATGATTATCTCCGTAAAACGTTACAAATTTTCCATTACGCTCATACGAAGTAAAAAATCCGATTTCACCTTTTTTTGTTTGCAGAAGTTCTGGTTTTCCGTTTTTGAAAACATCAAAACTTTGAAAAAATTCTCCCCATTCATCTAATTGAAATGTTCCGGGATGCTCGCGCTCGTACATAATATTCGGTACGGTTCCTGCAGCAACAAACACGCTCTTTGCTTTGATACGAACCGACTCGTTTGTTGTTTTCCATTTTCCGTTTTCCGTGTTCATTTTTTCAAAAACAAGTTCGCTTACGGCACCATATTCATCGGCAATTGCTTCCACGGGACTCATTTTTTCCACAAAGAAAATTCCTTCTTCAAGTCCTTTGATAATTTCTTCGTGGTTTAAACGGTACGCAGGCGAATCGTTGATGCTTTTTCGGTAATAAATATGCACGCCGCCAAATGAACGGAGCAAGGGAATAAAATTCGGTTGTTCACCGTTATCCTTCGCGCGTCGTCGTTCCTTTTCACATTCATTTGCGTGCTGCAAAAATATTTCAAGGATTTGTTTTTCTTCTCTGTCAAAAAGGACATCAATGTTTTCTTTACCGAAATTTGCACAAAGTTGTACGTATCGCTTTTGTATTTTTTCAACTTGAATCGGATAGTATGCCATTACTTCTGTTGCCGTATCAATCGCCGTAAGACCGCCGCCGATAACGATTGCAGGAAGTTGAATTTGCAAATTTGCCATCGAATCTTTTTTCCCTGCGCCGGTTAATTGAAGAGCCATTAAAAAATCACTCGCTTTGCGTATTCCACGAATCAAATTATTTTTTATGGAAACAAACGTCGGTTTTCCCGCTCCTGTGGCAAAACAAATATGGTCGAAACCTAAATCCCACGCGTCTTCCACCGTAAGCGTTCCGCCGAAACGCACACCATCATACACGCGAAAATGTTCACGGCGAAGAAGATTTAAATAAATTACTGTAAGAAAGTTTTTATCCCATCGAACAGTGATTCCGTATTCAGAAACGCCGCCGAATCCTAAAAAAATTCTTTCACTTAAATTTTGAGTGAGTGAAGAAAAATCACGTATCGGTGAAAAATGCGTCGAATCGTTTCCGACGAGTTCCGCTGGAAGTGATTCAATTTTCAATCCATCAACACCAACAACGCCAAATCCTTCGTTCAGTAAGTAATGTGCAAGCGTATATCCTGCAGGTCCTAATCCGATGACGAGAATTTTTTTCCCGTTATACGGAAGTGCAAATGGTCGCTCGACATTCAACGGATTCCAACGCGTGAGCAACGAATAAATTTCAAACCCCCACGGTAAATTGAGAACATCGGTAAGTATGCGTGTTTCAATTTGCGGAATGTTCACCGGCTCCTGCTTTTGATAAATGCATGCTTTCATACAGTCGTTGCAGATACGATGACCGGTTCCGGGACACATTGGATTATCTATTGCAATAATTGCGAGCGCTCCAATGATATCCCCGCGTTGTTCAACAAAATGAGATTCAGAAATTTTTTGGTCAAGCGGACATCCTTTAAGTTCGTAATCGAGCGGATTTTTTTTGAAAGAATGATTTTCCTGAAATCCTTTTGAGCAAGAATCGTTTTCGCGTTCGTGGCAAAAGACACAGTAATCAACTTCGTTTAATGCTTCTCTGAGCGAATAACGTTTATCGGTGAGGTCAAATCCGTTGCGGCGTCGGTAATGGTTTTCGTTGCCGATAATTTCTTGCGTTTCATTTTCCACTGTTTCAAATTCGACAAGTTGTGCATAATCAATTTTTTGCGGAATCTTGAATGAAATCCATTCGCTCATTGATGTTGTTTTTGCATAAAAGTGCGCGGCTAACCATTGTTCAAAAAATGACAGAAACGAAGTCAAAAATATTCTCAGTGATTGTTCATCGTTATGTTGCGGAAGAAATGGGAATGCAGATTGTTGCAGCCGAAGTTTTTCTCTCAGTTGAATGAGGAATAGTTTTGTTTTTTCGTGGAAGTTTGTTTTTATTGCCAAATCGTGTTCAAGGAGCAGAAGAACGAATGAAGCGATTGCATATTCGTAGTCGTTTTGCGGAAGTTCGGGGAAAGCAGAAAGAAGGAAACGAACCTGTTCATCTGCGTGAAGTAGCGGAAATTGTTCAACAGATTTTTTTTGAATTTTTTTGAGTGTGCGTCGCACAAAAAATTCTTTCTTAAATCGAAAAATAATTTGCTCGCGGTGAATGGAGTTTTTTATCGCTTGCATTTCTTTTTCAACACCAAACATACGGGCAAGAAAATCGTTCAGCAGTGAAGCCATCTCGATGAGGAGCGAAGAAATTTCAGGCGTCGTCATCGAGGTTTCTTTTGCCAAACGATACCTGTCGAAGCGTGCATATAATAATGGATTGCGCGTATGTACTTCTTGAAAAAAGATATTGGTTAATTCAGAAAGTTTTTCGGAGCGAAATAAATCGTGATAAGTAAAGTGAGATATGTTGAGTTGTAAGTTTTCCATTTGGGAAATTTGTTGTATTAAAATTTGCAAAAGATAAGAAAAGCGAGTGAGTTGCAATGAAAGTGTTGCAAACAATTTCATTTTCTTTCTCTTATATTTGCACACAAATTTCGTGATATAATACCATGAACTACAATTTCGAAACGATGTTCAATTGTCGCAATCGCTCTTTTATTTTTTATACTGTTCTTGTTTTATTGTTTGAGCCAGTGCTTCACCGAACATCGTTGTATGCGCTTGACCCGCAAAAAAAAATAGCGCAATATGGTCGCGATATTTGGAACGCAACGAATGGATTGCATCAGTACGAAATTGGCGTGATAACGCAAACGCGAGATGGGTATTTGTGGTTGGGAACAGATGAAGGTGTTGTGCGTTTTGATGGCGTGCAGTTTGTTACGTTCGACAAATACAATACGAGTGCAATAAAAGAAAACAGCGTATCGTCCTTAGCAGAAGACAACGAAGGAAATTTGTGGATAGGAACGCGCGGCGGTGGAATTCTTCGCTATCGCAATGGTCATTTTACGAATTTTACCACCAGCGATGGATTAACATCGAATTATATCACCTCACTTCTTGTTGATAAAAATAATACACTTATTATCGGAGAAAGAAATTGCGACCTGATGAAATATTCCGGTAATACATTTGAACTGATTGCGTCACTATCGAATAGCGTGAGCGCAATAATGTCATTATTAGAAGATACCAATGGAACATTATGGATTGGCGAATCGCAACTGCAAAGAAAATTGTCGTTCACAGATTCCGTTGAAATAATTTCGCTTCCGAAAAATCAAACGCGTTCATTGTGCAGAGATAACTCAGGAATACTTTGGATTGGAAAAGCAAGTGGTTTGCAACGTTATGACGGAACATCGGTTTCTGAGTTCACAGAAATTTCCGGATTAACGAATATTCCCATACTTGCAATGTGTCTTGACCGCGACGAGAATTTCTGGATTGCAACCGAAGGCAACGGATTATTTCGATGCACCAACGGAATATATACGCAATTCACAACCAAAGAAGGAATTTCCGATAATCGCATTCTCTCACTTTTTGAAGACCGCGAAGGAAGTTTCTGGATAGGAACACGCGGCAGCGGTTTAATGCGTTTGCGAAACAGAAGCATTTCTTCAATTTCTCTTGCAGATGGATTAACCAATGAATATACCACTTCCATTTTTGTAGATTCTCAAAAACGAATGTGGATAGGAACACGCGGCGGCGGAGTTTGTGTTTTTCAAGATGAAAAATTTCTACGTTCGTATGATACCACCGATGGACTTTCTCACAATTTTGTTCGAGCAATTGCGGAAGATTCACAAGGAAATATGTGGTTCGGGACGCCATCGAAATTGAATGTGTTGAAAAAGAAGAATGGAAATTTTTTTTCAACAGTAATTTCCTACGGTGAGAAACGAGATGTTATTCGCTCGATTATCGAGAATGCAGATAATCAATTACTGATTGCAAAATATGGCGGCGGCGTGTTTATTTTTTCAGAAGAAAAGTATATGGCGACGAATTTTCAAAACATTGGAATGGTGAATGGATTTACGCGTGTAATTTTTAAAGACCGTCAAGGAAATATTTGGGCAGGTTCACAGTACGGTATCAATCATTTTCAAGATTCCGTTTGGAAAAATTATTCTGTGAATGATGGACTTTCGCACAATGAAGTTTTCTCGCTTGCTGATGACGAAAACGGAAATTTATGGATTGGGACGTACGGCGGAGGAATCAATCGTTTTCGCAACGGAAAATTTCAGATGGTAACCAAAAAAGAAGGATTGTTTGACGATGTCGTGTTTTCAATTTTGGACGATATGAGCGGAAATTTTTGGATGAGTTGCAATAAGGGAATTTTTTTTGCGCCCAAACAACAATTGAATGATGTGTGCGATGGAAAACGTGCATCGGTGATTTCTACGATGTTTGGAACTGTGGATGGAATGCCAAGTGTGGAATGTAATGGCGGTTCCAATCCTTCGGCGTGGAGAACGAGCGATGGTAAATTATATTTTCCCACAGTTAAAGGTGTCGTAGTTATTGACCCGCGTAATATTCATACGAATAAACTTGTTCCGAACGTTATTGTCGAAAAGATTTTATTTGAAGACAATAGTTTTATTTCAACGGCAGAACGAATATTTCTTCCGGGAAAACGAACATTCGAAATACAATATACTGCATTGAGTTTTGTTGTTCCCGAACGAGTTCAGTTTCAATGCATTCTTGAAGGATTCGATAAATCGTGGAATGATGTTGGGACGCGAAGGAAAGCCTACTATACAAATCTTTCTCCGGGAGATTATACATTCAAAGTTAAAGCGTGCAACAACGATGGTGTTTGGAACGAACACGGAGCGACGTATTCTTTTACGGTTCCATATTTTTTTTGGGAAACGTGGTGGTTTATTACTGTAAGCGTATTTGCGGTCATTTGGGTATTCGGATTTATTGCAAAATTGCGCGAACAAAAATTTCAGAAAGAAGAAAAAAGAAAAATAGAAATTCAAAAAGAATTGATAGAACTGGAATCGCGCGCATTACGTGCGCAAATGAATCCGCATTTCATATTTAATTCCCTGAATGCTATTCAAGAATGTATTTTGAGCGAAAACATCGAAGCGGCGTGTGAATATCTTTCAAAATTTGCGCAACTCATTCGCAGCATTTTGGAAAATTCAGAAAAAGTTGCCGTTGACCTTGAGTGCGAATTGCAAGGACTTCGTTTATATCTCGAACTGGAATCGTTGCGTTTTGAAAATGGTTTCGAGTTTTCAATAGAAACGGAACCAATGGAAGAGCGCGATGCGATACAGATTCCTCCGATGTTGATTCAGCCGTATGTTGAAAATGCAATATGGCATGGTCTTGCGCACAAAGATGGCGATAAAAAACTGCAAATACGTTTGCAGAGAAACGAGAAAATGTTTCATTGCATCATTGAAGACAATGGAATCGGAAGACAACGGGCGGCGGAATTTACCAGTGCCTATAAGCAAAATTACGAATCGAAAGGAATGCGGATTACACGAGAACGATTGGCAGCGATGAATAAAATTCGTGACAGCAACGCACGTGTGAACATCGTCGATTTATACGATGAGGCGAACAAACCGTGCGGAACTCGCGTTGAACTTTCGATACAGATTGAATTTTAAGAATATTTGAAGCGAATACCAAAAAGAATGATGCTGCGAACAATTATTATTGACGATGAAAAAAAGAACAGAATCGTATTGCAAAAAATGCTGGAGCAACATTGCCAAAAAGAAATTGAAATTGTTGCGCTTTGCGAAAACGCACTGTTGGGAAAAGATGCTATCGAAACATACAAACCGGATTTGATTTTTCTCGACGTTGAAATGCCGAAACAAAATGGTTTTGAAATGTTACAGTCGTTGAAATCTCTTGATTTTAGCGTCGTGTTTGTAACGGCGCACGACCATTACGCAATCAAAGCAATCAAATTCAGCGCACTCGACTTTCTTTTAAAACCCATTGATGCCAAAGAACTCAAACTTGCAGTAGAAAAAGCAGAACGTAATTCACAAAAAGCGAAATCCAACGAACAGTTTCATATTCTTTTCCACAGTTTGAATAGCACACACAAAAAAATTGCTTTGCCAACACGAAACGGATTAGTGGTTGTTAACGTCAGCGAAATTCTCCGTTGCGAAGCGGAGAGTAACTATACGAGAATATTTTTAACCAATCAGGAATTGTTTCTTGCATCGAAAACGCTGAAGGATTTTGAGCAACTTCTTGAAGAGTGTAATTTTGTGCGCATACATCAATCTCATCTTGTGAATTTTGAACACATCAAAAAATACAACAAAGGAGATGGCGGAAGCGTCATACTCACCGATGGAACCGAAGTCGAAGTTTCGCGAAGGCAAAAAGAAGTATTGTTGAGAAAATTGACGTAGCGTTCTTTCACTTTTCTCTCTCATTTCGATTCCCTATTTTGTCCGCACTTTTTTTTAGAAAATATATTGTTCAAACGATGTTCTCTCACTTATTCAAAACAAAAAATCTCAATGCGCTTCTTCACGAAAGCGAAGAGCCCCAGCATCAGTTAAAACGTTCACTCGGTTCATTCGATTTAACAATGCTTGGAATTGGAGCAATAATTGGAACAGGAATTTTTGCTGTTGTCGGAACGGCAGCGGCAGGAGGAGCAGAACATTTAGGCGCGGGTCCCGGAGTAATGATTTCGTTTATTATCACTGCTGTTGCGTGTGCGTTTTGCGCATTATGCTACGCAGAATTTGCATCAATGGTGCCGATTTCCGGAAGCGCATATACTTATTCGTATGCAACGTTGGGAGAATTAGTTGCGTGGATAATCGGATGGGATTTGATAATCGAATACGCTATCGGCAATGTTGCTGTTGCAATTCCTTGGGCTGCATATTTTCATCAGTTACTTGAAGGATTAGGTGTGCATCTTCCCGCATGGATTGCTGTAGATTTTCGTTCGGCAATGCAAGCAGGAAATAAAGTGTTTCACGAAGGTGCTGCGATTTCGCCCGATATTGCTTTAGCGTATGAAGCATATCTGCATCATCCGACAATATTCGGGATTCCGATAATTTTCAATTTTCTTGCGGCGGGTATTGTAGCGTTTATTACGTGGATTTTAGTTTTAGGAATTAAAGAATCCGCTCGCGTGAATAATATTATGGTAATTCTGAAAGTTGCCATTCTTTTGTTTTTTATTATTGTAGGCGCGAATTATGTGAAGCCTGAACATTGGACACCGTTTTTCCCGAATGGCTTGCAAGGAGTTTGGACTGCGGCGAGTTTGATTTTTTTTGCATTCATTGGTTTCGATGCAATTTCTACTACAGCAGAAGAATGTAGAAATCCATCCAGAGATTTACCACGCGGAATTTTATGGTCGCTTGCAATTTGCACAGTGATATATATAGCGACCGCCGGAGTTCTTACGGGAATAATTCCATGGAATCAACTTGGCGTTGCAGATCCACTTGCGGCAGCGCTTGCATACTTGAACTTAGATTGGGCGGCGGGAATTGTTGCTTTCGGCGCAGTGATTGCAATGACAGCGGTGATTCTCGTTTTTCAAATGGGGCAACCGAGAATATTTTTTGCAATGTCCCGCGATGGTCTTTTACCAAAAACATTTTCCAAAGTTCATCCCAAGTATAAAACTCCGCACGTTACAACAATTTGGACCGGAGTTGTTGTTGCCATTTTTTCCGGTGTTGCAAACCTCAATGAAATCGTTGAACTCACGAACATCGGAACATTATTTGCCTTTGTGCTTGTGTGCGCGGGAGTTTTAATTCTTCGAAAGAAAGAACCGAATCGTCCGCGCGCATTTAAAACTCCGCTTGTTCCTCTCGTTCCATTGCTGGGAATAGCAAGTTGCATTTATCTCATGCTGGGACTTCCTTGGGTTACGTGGTTTCGTTTCGGAATCTGGTTGTTGCTTGGAGCAGCGATTTACTTTTTCTATGGATTTCGAAAAAGTAAATTGAAAGAAAAATTTGAATAACCCGAGATACTTCTCCATCATTTTTATGTTGTTTTTCGGAACGTTTTGTGATACACTTTCGTTTATGAATTTTGATTCGTTCCTTGTATTTTTTTTCCATAATAAATGAAATCGCTGCTTCGACTCATTCCGTATCTTCGCCGTTACCGAAAAAGTATTTTCACAGGGTTTCTCGTAATTATCGGAAGCAATGTCTTTTGGCTTTTTACTCCGATGATTATTGGAAAATCTATTGACGAATTACAACAATCGTTTGAACCATCGAAATTCGTGCAATATGCTTCTCTCGTTGTGGGAACGATGCTTATCAGCGGCTATTTCTCGTATCTTACAAGGCAAACAATCATTGTTGTTTCAAGAAAAATTGAATTCGATTTACGCAACGATTTTCTTTCGCATGTACAAAAACTTCCGCTGCAATATTTTCAACATACGCCGACGGGCGACTTAATGTCGTATGCAACGAATGATTTGAATGCCATTCGCAACGTGCTTGGTCCGGGGATTATGTACACTTCCGATACTGCTACGGGATTTGTGATGGTCCTTGCGATGATGTTTTCGCTCGATACGTCGCTGACACTTGCATCCTTGATGCCGTTACCGTTTATTTCGTTTGCAGTGTATTGGCTTGGAAAACGCGTGCATAAATATTATGATGACGTGCAGGAACAATATTCGAAACTGACAACACGCTCACAGGAAAACCTTTCTGGTATTCGCGTTGTAAAAAGTTTTCTTCGCGAAGAAAATGAAATTCACGTTTTTAAAACATTGAGTTGGGAATATGTAGAGAAGAATATGAAACTTGCGCGCATTCAAAGTTTGCTGTGGCCCCTGATGTTTATGCTCACAGGAGTTTCTATCGTGATTGTTATTTTCTTCGGAGGAAAAAATATTATCGAAGGAACGATGACGCTTGGTACAATGACACAATTCATTATGTATCTCGGAATGTTGATTTGGCCAATGATTGCATTCGGATGGGTGGTTAATATTTTTCAACGCGGCGCGGCTTCGATGAATAGGTTTTGTAAAGTGCTGGATACGATTCCCGAAATTAGGAATGAAGAAAATAAATTGCGGATTTCGGATTGGGAATTTCGGATTGATTCAAATTCACAATCCACAATTCACAATCCGCAATCTATAAATGGTTCAATCGAATTCCGTAATGTTTCTTTCACACATAAAAATAAAACAGAACCGATTTTAAAAAACATCAACTTAAAAATTGAACAAGGAACAACACTTGCCGTTGTTGGAAGAACAGGATGCGGAAAGACGACGTTCATCAATCTTATTCCGCGTTTGTACGATGTTACGGAAGGAGAAGTGTTGCTTGACGGAGTGAACGTCAAAAATATTCCGTTGGAAATCTTGCGAAAAAATATTGCCGTTGTTCCGCAAGAAACATTTTTGTTTTCAACTTCGGTGAAAGAAAATATTTCATTCGGAACAGATGACGGATTAGAGATTTCAGATTACCGTAATAAAAGAGAACAATCGGAAAAGAGTACGCTGAAATCTGTAATGCACGCGGCGGAAATTGCGCACATCTCAAACGACATTGAAGATTTTCCGCAACAGTATGAAACAATTGTCGGAGAACGCGGCATTACACTTTCCGGCGGACAAAAACAACGCACAAGTATTGCACGCGCGTTGATGACGAATCCAAAAATTTTGATTCTCGATGATGCACTTTCCGCTGTTGATACGCACACAGAAGAAGAAATTTTGCAAGAATTGAAAACGTTTATGAAAGAACGAACAAGCATAATTATTTCGCATCGCATTTCTACAGTAAAAGATGCGGATATGATTATTGTTCTCGATGCCGGAAGAATTGCTGAACAGGGAACGCACGATGAACTGGTTCTACGGAGCGGGATTTACGCTGAACTGCACGAGAAGCAAATGCTTGAATCGGAATTGGAGGCGATATGAATGTGAGCAATGAAATTGCGTTGACGGTTCTTGAACAAACAATTCACCATTTAGAAGATTTACTAAAATAACATTCGAACATCTGATTCTTGTCGTTTCAGATGTTCTTTTATGTACTATGCAAGATGAAGAAATATTAGGAAAAGCATACGATAGTCGTTTGATGAAGCGATTGCTGTTGTTCTTACAGCCGTATCGCGCGTGGGTAATTTTTGCAATTCTGTTGAACATTTTGATTGCAGGATTAGGTCCTGTGCGTCCCTATTTAACAAAAATTGCGATTGATGATTACATCGTAAAAAACAATTACAACGGGTTACAAAATATCGCTTGGGCATTATTCGGCGTGCTTATCCTTCAAGCGTTGGTTCAGTATCTCAATAATATTTTTACATCGTGGATTGGTCAACGTACCATTTACGATTTGCGGATAACAATATTTACTCATTTGCAAAAACTCTCGCTTCGTTTTTTCGATAAAACGCCGATTGGGAGAATGGTTACACGTGTTACAAACGATGTTGAAACATTGAACGAACTTTTTTCTTCCGGTATTGTTATGGTGTTCAGTGATATTTTTATCATTGTTTGGATACTCGTGTTTATGTTGATGATGGATGTAAATTTATCGCTGGTAACAATGTCGGTGTTGCCGTTGCTTGTCATCATTACTGCGTGGTTTCGCAAAGGTGCGCGCGATGCATATCGAGAAGTGCGCACACAACTTGCAAAAATCAATACGTTTATTCAGGAACATATCACAGGAATCAATGTCGTGCAGATTTTTCACCGCGAAGAAAACGAATTTCAGAAATTCAAACGTATCAATCAAGCGCATACCGATGCTCATATTCGTTCCGTGTTTTATTACGCTGTGTTTTATCCTGCTGTCGAAATTATTTCTGCTCTTGCTATCGGTCTTATCTTGTGGTACGGCGGCGGAGAAGTCGTGCAAAAAACTATTTCCATTGGTGTGCTGATTTCGTTCATTCAATACACGGAAATGTTTTTTCGTCCGATTCGCGATTTGTCGGAAAAATATAATATTATGCAATCGGCGATGGCTTCTTCCGAACGAATTTTTACGTTGCTTGATGACGATACAATAATTCACGATAACAACGAGCGCGGAGTGTGGAAGGTGGACGAACGGAGCGATGGAATAAGCGAGTTTGGGAATAATGGAAAAAAAGGTACGATAGAATTTAGAAATGTTTGGTTTCGCTACGATGATTCTTCCGGAACGAATGCGAAAAAAAAACTGCACGATGAAACACGAACCGGCAACGACGATGGTATGCGCAAATCCGATGAATGGATTTTGAAAAATGTTTCGTTCACAATAGAAAGCGGAACAACAACGGCAATTGTTGGAGCAACCGGTTCGGGTAAATCTACCATTATCAATTTGTTACTGCGGTTTTATGAAATTCAGAAAGGCGCAATCTTCATTGATGGAATAGACATTCGACTCTTTCCGCAACGCGAATTGAGAAAACGATTTGCCGTTGTGCTGCAAGATGTGTTTTTGTTTTCCGGCGATGTGAAAACGAACATCACATTGGGAAATGAAAAATTCTCTTCGGAAGAAATTCAACAAGCGGCAAAAACTGTCGGCGCACATTCATTTATCGAAAAACTTCCGAAGCGATACGATGAAGAAGTGAAAGAACGCGGCGCAACGCTTTCTGTCGGACAAAAACAATTACTCGCATTTGCACGCGCATTAGTTACCAAACCTCAAATACTCATTCTCGATGAAGCAACGTCGAGTGTTGATACGGAAACGGAACAACTGATTCAGAATGCCATAACAGAACTATTGAAAGACAGAACGTCTATTGTTGTTGCCCATCGTCTCTCAACGATTCAACACGCTGATAACATTCTCGTTCTGCATAAAGGCGAAGTGCGCGAAACAGGAACACACCAAGAATTACTTGCGCTCGGCGGAATTTATTTCAAGTTGTATCAGTTACAATATAAAGAACAAGAAATTTCTTCAGTTGCGAGTTTATAGTTACGAGTTACAAGTTACGAGTTACGAGTTACGAGTTACGAGTTTTATTTTCACCAACCTCTAACCCCAAACCATTATGAAGTACACAATTATTTTTACTATCGTTTTCTCTCTCAATCTTTTTTCGCAAACGGCAAGCGAGCGAACGAAAGTTGATTTAACAATTTACAATCAAAATCTTTCGCTTATACGCGAGGAACGGAATTTGAATTTTAAAAAAGGAATTTCTACTGTTGTCATTCCCGATATTCCTTCGACGATTGATGGAACGTCGTTGCATTTTACAAGTTTAACGGATGCAAATGCTGTGCGCGTTCTTGAACAAAGTTACCAATACGATTTAGTCAATCAAGCAAAACTGCTCTCAAAATACTTGGGAAAAACAATTGAGTTTGTTCGCTTAAACGAAGAAACAAAAAAAGAATTTACCGTAAGCGGAAAACTTCTTTCCAATGTTGACGGCATTGTTGCAGAAATAAATGGAAAACTGGAAGTGAATCCATCGGGAAGAATTGTTCTGCCAAGTTTGCCCGAAGGATTGATTTTCAAACCACAGTTGCAATGGCTTGTGGAAAATGAAAAGGAAGGCGAACACAAAACCGAAATCAGTTATCTCGCAAACAGTCTTTCGTGGATTTGCAATTACGTTGCGCTCATCAACAAAGACGATAACAAACTCGATTTAACTGGATGGGTTACGATTTCGAATAATAGCGGAACGTCGTTCAAACAAGCGGGATTAAAACTTGTTGCCGGCGATATCAATATTGTGAAAGAGCAGTTTGACCGTTATCCGCGTTATGGAGGAATGGAAATGCTCTCAATGCAATCAGAACCGCAGTTTGAGCAAAAAGAATTATTTGAATACAAACTCTACTCGCTCAAACGCAAAGCGGATGTGAACGATAACGAAACAAAACAAATGGAATTGGTTTCCGGGAAAAAAGTTGATGCGAAAAAAGTTTTTATTTACGATGGCGCAACGAAACCCAAAATCGGTGTGTATGTGCAATTTAAGAACGAAGAGAAAGCGGGATTAGGAATTGCTTTACCGAAAGGAAAAGTACGTGTCTATAAAAAAGATGATGACGCGAAAGAACAATTTATCGGCGAAGATGAAATTGACCACACGCCAAAAGATGAAGAGTTGAAACTGAATTTAGGAAACGCATTCGATATTGTCGGCGAGAGAATACAAACCGATAGAAAAACATTCGGTGAGCGTTCAGCGGAAGAAACGTACGAAATAACAATTCGCAACCACAAAACGGAAGAAGCGGAAGTGCAAATTTATGAACATCCCGGAAGTTGGCGCGAGTGGGAAATTTTACAAAGCAGCGACAAGTGGGAAAAAGTTAACCAAAATACTATTAAATTCACCGTTCAAGTTAAAAAAGATGAAGAAAAAAAAGTAACTTACTCTCTTCGGTATGAATGGTAAGAATCAATGATATCCATCCACTTGAACGTGAATCTTATTTCAACAACGACGAAGATGGTACTGATGAAATGATGAACTAATTTCAAAGCGGCAGAAAAAATTTCTTTCTTGCCGCTTTTCTTTTTAACAAAATAATTTCGTTTCTTGATTCCGCTTTTCAAACGAGAGTTCACACTCGTTTTCATAATTTTTTTTCAAAACATTTTCACGGAGAGTAATTATGTTCAAACTGTTTTCCTCGTTCTTTCTTTTCTTTATTCTTTTCACGCAGGCAATTTATACTCAACAACTTCCGGCACCGACCAATCTCACGGTGAGTCAGAATCCTAATACGCTTGGCGCATATTTGCAATGGGAATATTCATCGGCGTTTGGAGTGTTGTTTAAAATTTATCGCGCAGTTGATAGCGATGATTCTGCGGCATTCAATGTCAAAGGCGCTGCGCAAACAACATTTTTTAATGATGCGACAGTGGAAGCAGGACATACGTATTATTATTATGTTCGCGCAACTATCAACGGTGCAATGAGTCCCCGAAGCAATATAGTTGCATTTACACTGAACTCACCACCGCCAGCGGTGAAAGGAATTCTTTCGGGAATCGTCATAAATGATGCAAACGAACCGCTTGCAAATGCAGTGATTCGTATTCTTCGTTTAAGTACGATTGGCGGAATCTATGAAGCCGTAACAAATGAACTTGGTCAATATGCAAAAGCAGTAGATACTGGAAAGTATCAGTTGCAGGCAAAGCGCGAAGGATATCTTTCTGAATGGTTTGATAATAAGCCGTCGCAAAACCTTGCAGATATTGTTACCGTTGCGGAAAGCGAAAGCGTGAATTGTAGTTTTCAATTATCACCGGGAAATCAACATCCTCCTGCGCCTCAGAATTTAGCCGTCGGTCCTCATCCATCAACACTTGGCGCGTATCTTCATTGGGAATATCCAGCGAATACTGCCGCAACGTTTAAGATATTTCGCGCAATAGATACCGATGATTCGACGGCGTTTGTTCACAAGGGTACATCGCAAACGTTGTATTATTATGATTCTCAAGTAGAACAGGGACATACGTATTATTATTATGTGAAAGCGTATAATTCAATCGGAGTAAGTCCGCGCAGCAATATCGCTTTCTATACGGTGCTTCCTCCAATTCCGTTGCAGAAAGGAATTATTTTCGGAACAGTACTGAATGAAAATAATGAACCGCTTGTCAATGCGCACTTACGTTTTGTGCGACCCAATGCAGGAACAGCAAATACAGAAGCAGTAACAAATGAATTTGGCTTTTATCGCACAAAACTGGATACAGGAAAATATAAAATTCAGGTAAAGAAAGAAGGATTCGTAAGCGAATGGTTTGATAATAAACCGGAACAAAGTCAAGCAGATATTGTATTTGTTGCCAATGCTGAAAGCGTGATGTGCAATTTCCAATTGGCAATTGTTCCTCCGCCATTACTCGGTACCGTTGGCGGAACAGTTGTTGATGATTCGACGATAATGCCGATTGTGAAAGCGAGTATATGTTTTGTTCCTCTCAATGCAAATCAATGTCTGAAGGAAATAAAAACAGATTCGAGCGGAATGTATGTTGTGGAATTACCTGTTGGAATGTACAAAGCGAAAGCGATGCGTGAGGGCTATGTGAAAGAGTGGTTCGATAACAAGTACGAATGGAGCGAAGCGGATACCATTGTCGTCGGAGATTTTAGCGGCGAACCGGTAACAGTAAATTTTGCACTGACTCGCATTGTCCCGCCACCAATGTTTCATATCAACGGAACGGTAACCGACTCAGTTGGAATTCCCCTTGCGAATGCGTTTGTTGCAGTGCTCAAAAGTATGAATACGATAAATCGTTCGCATCGTTATTTAGGAATCACCGCGCTTGCGCACGAAAATACTTTTATCGAAGGCTACGGAAAATTGTGCGGCGTGGTGTGGAAAGGATTTACGGATGAGAACGGCAATTACAGTGCAACAGTTCGCGCGGAACGAACATATATCGTCTTTGCAAAGAAGGAAGGATTTTATCCGGAATATTTTAACGATAAACACGCTGCGTATGATGCAGATAAAATTACGTTGAGCAATGATACAACAGGAATTAATTTTTCACTTGCTCTTAATCCTAATGTGCAAAACAGTATAGCAGGCAAAGTAAAAGATTCTTCGGGAGTCGGAATGATGTCGCACGTTGCATTGATGAAAAAAAAGAACGGAAGAATGCAAGCGGTACGCAACGTTGCAACGGATTCATCAGGAAATTATTCGTTCAAATATGTTTATACGGGAAAATATTTTGTGCGCGCATTTCCGCAAAACGGATTTGCTCCCGCGTGGTACGATGCGAATACATGCGGAACAAATGAATGGCAAAATGCCGATACTGTTCACGCATTCGGAAATGTAACTGCGATTGATATCTGTGTCGTTGCCGCAAACGGAAAAGGATTTGCGCATATCAGCGGAACATTACGCGATAACACGAATTCGATTATTAACGGTGCAGTTGTTGTTGCAATTTCTGAAGAAACAAATACACTGCTTGCGTTCGATGTTGTTGAAAAGAATGGAAGTTATTCATTAGAAAATCTTCTCCCCGGAACGTATCGCATTGTTGTTGATTGTGAAGGAATGACCGCAGAAACAGAACCCGTCATTACGTTGAGTTCACAAAACGGATTCCATGCAAATAATATCAATGTGAAATTACTTCCCTCAACTCCATTAGGGGTTGCAAATACAGATGAAGAATTGCCAATAAAAATAGCATTGCATCAAAATTATCCGAATCCATTTAATCCTCAAACAGTTATTCGTTATTCGTTATCGGTGAATAGTTTTGTAACGTTGAACGTCTATGACATTCTTGGAAAAGAAGTTGCCCAACTATATAATGAAACGCTTCAAACTGCTGGAGAATATTTCGTGAATTTTGACGCGAGCAATTTACCTTCGGGAATGTATTATTACCAATTAACTGCAGGAGAGTTTATTGAAACGAAGAAAATGATATTATTGAGATAGTTATGATAAAAACTTTTTTTTCACTCCTTGTTTTACTGACGATTCTTTTTTCTTCTCACTCGTTCTCGAATAAGTTACGTGAAAGAAAACAAGGAGAAAGAACTCATCAAGCCAAAGCCCCAGATGCGTATTTGTTTTGGATTAACAATATCATTATGCCATTAGCATCGGATGGCGTTCTTGCTGACGTAAGGGTGGATAGTATAGAAGGTGGGAGTTTTCAACTTCCCGGTAAAGGATTTCTTTATTCCGGCGGATTTATGATGAGCGGAAAATCAAATGATACATTGTGGGCAAACGGAATTGTGACCGCTTCACGTATAAATGATTACAATACCGGACGCGTAATTCCACATCCGAATGACGAACCTGGAGTGTATGTTATTGACCGTTCCGATTCCCCATTTTCTTCTTCGTGGCAGCAGTGGATAAAAGCAGTGAAACTTGGTGCAGATTTTTACGATGGAAACGGAGATAGCATATACAATCCTATTGATTTAAATGGAAACGGACAATGGGACATTACAGAAGACGCTCCGGACTTACTTGGCGACAGAACAGCGTGGTGTGTGTATAATGATAATGTCCCGTCGAATCAAAGAAGATGGGCATCGGTTTCGCCGCAGGGAATCGAAATTCATCAAACGGCATTTGCATATCGAGCGCAAAATGAATTGGCAAACGTCCTTTTTGTTCGTTACAGAATTATCAATCGCGGAACTGTTGCGACAATAATGGATTCCGTTTATTTTTCTCCGTGGGCAGATATGGATTTGGGAGGCTCTCAAGGATATACTGATGATTTGGTGGGGTGCGATACGTTGAGAAATGCTGGATACACGTGGAACGATGGCGATGACCCAGTGTTTGGCGTTCAAGCCCCTGCGAGTTTTATGCCGTTATTCCAAGGTCCTGTCGTTTATATTCCAGGGGTAACGTTTATTGATGCAAACGGAAATGGACAATACGATAATGGAGAAATTGCTCTTGATACTGCAGTAAATTTTCGAGGGAATTATTTGGGAACGAAATATTTTCACGGAGCAAAAAATCTTGGCTTGTCTTCATTTATCAATTATATTTCTAGCGATCCAATACATGGCGACCCAGTAACTCACATTGAAGCAAGAAATAATATGCTTGGAAGATTGAGAAATGGAAGTAAATTAGGTCCGTGCATCGACCCCTATGGAGGCGCATTTGGACTACCGTGTACATCAATTGATTCTTTGTTTTGGTACTCGGGCGATCCAACACTAGTATCACCCCCAGGAACGCCCAATGGTTTTGGATGGATTTTCACTGTTGCCCAAGATGTGAGACAAATGGAAAATATCGGTCCTTTTACATTGGAACAAAACAAGCCGGCGGATATTATTATTGCGTATGTTGTCGGTCGAGGAACAGACGCGCGGAACAGTATTACCGTTGCTCAACGCATTATTGATTCTGCAAAAACGATATACGCACACAATTTTCCTGTAGGTGTTTCTCTCTCGCACGGAAATGCAACACCGACAAAGTTTGAACTACTGCAAAATTATCCGAATCCGTTTAATTCATCAACAACAATTTCATTTGACATTCCTGAAATGATTACAAGTTTTCCTTTCCTTCAAAAGAAAGAAATGTTTGTTTCATTGAAAATTTATGATATGCTTGGAAGAGAGATTTCGACCGTTGTCAATAACAATTTGAAAGCAGGAAAATATTCGTTCACGTGGAATGCAGAGAATGTTCCAAGCGGAATGTATTTCTATCGTTTAACTGCAGGAGGGTTTGTTCAAATAATGAAAAAGATGGCGCTCATTAAATGAGAGATTGAAATGTTATTCTTTAAAAAACAAATGCCGCTCATTTATCTATGAGCGGCATTTGTTTTTTAAAAGGAACTTACCAAGAATTTCTCCTTCCGCCACCGCCGCCGCTGCGTCTGTCGCGGTCTCTTCCGCCGCCGCCGCTGCGATTTTCCGTTTTCGGTCGTGCTTCACTAACTGAAATGGATTTACCTTTCAATTGATTGCCGTTGAGTTCCTGGATTGCAGTTTGCGCTTCAGATTTCACTGGCATTTCAACAAAACCAAATCCACGCGCTTGATTGGTAAATTTGTCTTTAATAATAGTAGCAGTTGCTACTTGTCCAAACGGAGAAAATACTTCTCGTAAATCGCCTTCGGTTGTATCGGGCGATAAGTTTCCAACATAGATATTCATAAGTAATAGAAAATAAGTGATTAAATGATATAGAATTGCCTTCACAGCGAACCGCGAATACCGGTGAAGCGAATATCTCTAAGGAAGGGAAGTTCTTCTCGAATTGCCAGTTCCCAAAAATAAAATGACGTTCAGAGGTGAGCAATTTTTACGGCACAATATACAAAGAATTGGAAAACACACTGCGAAAAACGCAATAATTTTTTTTGGATATTATGAAAGTGAAAACAAAAAGCCGAGATGAATTTCCCCGGCTTTTGTTTGAGAAAAATTCTATGCAATTTATTTCGTAAGCAATAATTTTTGCGAAGCGATTCCATATTCCGTGAACACACGCGCAATATACATTCCACTTGGCAAATGCGACGCATCGAACGAAACATCGTGTTTGCCCGAATAGGTTTTCTTGTTTTCAATCAGCGTTGCAACTTCTTCTCCAAGAACATTGTATATTTTCACACTTACCAATGATAATTTCGGAAGAATGAAAGAAATGTTTGTTGTTGGATTGAAGGGATTGGGGAAACTTGGTAACAATGCAAATTGCGAAGGAATATTTGTATTTCTAGCATTCACATTGAGAACGCTTTTGATTTGTTCCCATTTAATTTTTGCCGCATCCGCATTTTCCTGTAAATTGGCAAGAGAACTATCACCGGCAATAATTCCGAATCCAAGCATCAGCGTTGCACCCGCGGGAATCGTAAATGGTCCCGAAGAAATGACGTTATGCACATCAGCAGGACCCGCTGTAGTCGCAGAAGTTCCTCCACTTATCCAATTCCATTTTCCTGCACGTGTTAAATCAATTCCTGCTTGATTCACTAATGCACGATAACTTTTTGCACTATCTAACGCGCGAACACCGATGTATTCTTTTCGTGCGTTTGTTCCGGAATCATATACATAACCGAGGCTCCGCGTTGCGTCAAACTTTGTGTAATTGTTTGAAGCAGTTCCCAAATCCCAATCATAAAATTGTCCGATGTATACATTAGAAAGAGTAGCAGTAGTCGTATTTTTTACATCGTAACGAAGAAGAATAAATTTTTCGTTTGGAAAATCTGAAAATGCATACGAATACATATCAACACGCACGCCGATTTTATTTGCCGCGGGCGCAGAATTATCCGTGAACATTGTATAACCGTCTTGGTCGGAAATTGTTCCGGGAGTTGTAAGCGAATAAAAATTCGTTGATTGAAAATCGTTGTCTTGAATGTTATTCGGATTACGCACGACATTGACAAGTTTCGTTGCGGAATTTCCAATGAGCAAGCCGCCTTCAAACAAATGGTTGATGTTGTTAAATATAAAACCAACGCCTTGCGTGTTGTTCGGAAAATCGAAAAAACCAAGTTTGCCGTTGTTCGTCAACGTCATTTGAATTTTGTTCACATCGTGCGTTTGAAACGTCGGATTAACGAGAAATGTAAATGTCTGAAAATCGGTAAATGCTCCATCGGTAACAGTGAGTTTCATTTGCACTTTATGGCTTTGCGGAACATTCGATTTGATAAATACGCGAAACGGTGTAGCGGAATTAGATGCCGTTTGCAATGTTCCGATTGAGCCAAGAGGAAAACTTCCGTTCACGATTGTTACAAAACTATTGGTCGAAGAAAGTTGAATTGCAGCATTGGCTGAAGTTGGCGCAAGAAAATTCTGAAAGTTGCATGAGATACTTAACGTTTCGGATGGTTGTGGATAACCGTTTCCGTTTCCGCCAAACGAATCCGAGATTGCTACACTTCTCATTCGTACCGATGGGAGAGAAGAATCTGTCAATGCTTTGTAAGAATTTATTCTTCCGCGTCCAAGTTGTCCTGCAAAACTTGGATTGATATTATCAATATTATCACACGCTATGCGCAGTTGCTCTCCAATTTGCAATGAAGTATAATTCGGAAAATGTGATTTTACTAAGCCTGCTAATCCTGCAACAAATGGACTTGCCATCGAAGTACCGTATTGATATGTATATGAATTCGGATAAATCGTATTATAGATTGAAGAACCGGGAGCGCAAACATCAACGACTTCACCATAATTGGAATAACTTGCTTTCGTATCGTTTTGGTCGGTTGCAGCAACGCCAATAACGTTTTGATAACCGGCAGGCGAAAAGAAACCACTTGTTCCGTCGTTTCCTGCGGCAGCACAAACGAGTGTTCCTTGTTGAGTTGCAAAATTTATTAAGTCTTGTTCCGTTTGTGAACCGCCGGCACCTCCCCAACTGCAATTGACAACATCTGCTCCCATCATCGCGGCGTAAGCGATTCCTTGATAACCTGTTAGAATATACCCAACACCGCCGGGCGCACGCGTGTCGTTATCTGCAGAACATTTCACAGGAAGTATTTTACACGTAAATCCCATTCCCGCAACACCAATACTATTATCTGTTGCGGCAGAAGCAATTCCTGCAACGTGCGTTCCGTGTGAATTGTTCGAACCCATCGGCGAAGGATTATTATCTCCCTGAATGTTTTGCCATTGTGCGCCCGCAAAATCCCATCCGTGAATATCATCCACATAACCGTTATTATCATCATCTACATTATTTCCCGGAATTTCGTTTGGATTGTTCCAAATATTTGCAGATAAATCCTGGTGTGTCCATTCAACTCCGGAATCAACAATGCCGATAACAACACTTGTATCGCCTTGCGAAATATCCCACGCTTGCTGCGCTTTTACTTTCTGTAGTCCCCATTGTAAATTCAACGAAGGGTCGTTTGGAGTATAATTTACTTTGTAAATGAACCAAGGTTCAGCGTATTGAACAACGTCGAGTCGAGTTATTTCTTCTGCGAACGAAAATACATTTACTGGCGTTGTAAAGTGAACGACGTAAAATTTCGATAAATCTATATCATCCGCTTTTGCAAGAGGAGGTGCTACAGGAAACATCTTTTCAATCGTGATGGCAGAAAGACGTGATAATGCAACATCGAGCGAAATTATGCCGAAAGATGATTTTGTAATCGAAGCGCTTACTTCGGGCATAAGTTTGATAATAATTCTGTCGGGAAGAAATTCACTGTTCGACGGAGTTTTCAATTCAATGTTTGGGACATTGTCCAACGGAAGTTGTTTTTTGATAAAAGAGTTATTCGCACTTCCCAAAAGAATTTGCGAATGAACAAGGATAAAAATAAAAACGGAAACAAATCGAGAGTTCATAGAAAATATTTCTTTGTTGTGTAAAAAATTAAATTAAAAAATGGAAATTTTTTTTTAAAGTTTCAAATAAAAATTGGAACTTTTTGAAATAAAATTTCTGTTTATCGGATTCATTGAATTTTGTATTTTTAACGTCAAAATTTTTTAAAATGCTATTTTATAGAAGTATATGGTGAAAGACATTCAATTATTAAACGAAAAAATTAAACAAGAATCTGCGTTTGTAGATTTGCTAACAATGGAAATCGGTAAAGCAATCGTGGGACAAAAATATATGGTCGAGCGGCTGCTTATCGGTTTGCTTTCCAACGGACATATTTTGCTGGAAGGTGTTCCGGGACTTGCAAAAACGCTTGCAGTAAAATCGCTCGCCGCCGCAATTGATGCAAAGTTTCAGCGATTGCAATTCACTCCGGATTTGCTTCCTGCGGATTTAGTCGGAACAATGATTTACAATCAGAAAGAAACAAAGTTTGAAACGAAGAAAGGACCAATCTTTGCAAACTTTATTCTTGCTGATGAAATCAATCGTTCTCCGGCAAAAGTGCAAAGCGCGCTACTCGAAGCAATGCAAGAACGACAAGTAACAATCAGCGACCAGACATTTAAATTGCCAGAACCGTTTCTCGTTCTCGCAACACAAAACCCGATTGAACAAGAAGGAACATATCCATTGCCCGAAGCGCAAGTGGACAGATTTATGTTGAAACTGAAAATCACGTATCCATCGAAGGAAGAAGAATTGCTTGTGATGCGGCAAAATGTAAGCGGAAGTTCCAATGAAATAAAAACGGTTGTCAGTCCGAAAGAAATTATTCACGCGCGTAGTGTGGTGAGCGAAATTTATATGGACGAAAAAATCGAGCGATATATTCTTGATATTGTTTTTGCTTCACGCAATCCGAAAGAATATAAAATGGACAAAGTTTCTTCGCTTATTAATTATGGAGCGTCGCCGCGTGCTTCCATCAATCTCGCTCTCGCATCAAAAGCGTACGCATTTATCAAACGCCGCGGTTATGTTATTCCCGAAGATGTTCGCGCAATTGCAATGGATGTGCTTCGTCACAGAATCGGTTTAACGTACGAAGCAGAAGCGGAAGAACGAAGTTCGGAAAGTATCGTGGAAGAAATTTTGAATAATGTCGAAGTTCCTTAGTCGTAATTAGTCATTGGTAATTGGTCATTAGTAGCTTTGATGTTAAATTAAGTTATGTTGAAGTTGGAAGAATTAGAAGTGTACAAACTTTCAGAAGAACTTGCGGATGTCGTCTGGGATATTGTTGCCGATTGGGATTGGTTCGCAAAAGATACCGTTGGAAAACAATGAGTAAAAGCCGCAGATTCGATTGGAGCAAATATCGCAGAAGGTTATGGAAGATTTAGTTACAAAGAAAATATTCAGTTCTGCTATTATGCTCGTGGTTCGTTTATGGAAACACGTCATTTTCTTCGACGAGCAAAAAAACGAAATTTATTTTCAAAAGAACAAGAATCTGTATTGAAAAAAATAATCCAACAACTCGGACCAAAATTGAATGCGTATATCAAATCAATCAGAGTTCAAAGTAGAAAAAAAACTCAAAGCCAAGCAGAATCTACAAATGACTAATGACCAATTACTAATGACTTTATTCAATGATGTGAAGTTATGACAACTACCGAGATACTTAAAAATGTTAGAAAGATAGAGATAAAAACGCGCGGCGTTGTCAATCAAATTTTTTCCGGCGAATATCATTCCGTGTTTAAAGGACGAGGGATGGATTTTTCCGAAGTGCGTGAATATCAGTACGGCGACGATGTTCGTTCGATTGATTGGAATGTTTCTGCGCGCTACAATCATCCGTACGTAAAAGTGTTTGAAGAAGAGCGCGAACTGACCGTAATGTTGATTGTGGATTTTTCTCGTTCTGGAAATTTCGGAACAGTAGAAAAATTTAAGAATGAAATCGCTGCTGAACTGTGCGCTGTGCTTGCTTTTTCCGCTTTGAAAAATAATGATAAAGTCGGAATGCTCTTGTTCACAGATATTATCGAAAAATTTATTCCGCCGAAAAAAGGAAAATCCCACGCGCTCCGTTTGATTCGAGAGTTGCTTGCGTTTCAACCGAAAAATTCCGGAACGAATATTTCTATTGCGCTTGAAAATTTATCGCATACAATAAAACGCCGTTGCATTGCGTTTGTCATTTCCGATTTTTTTGATGATGGATTTGAGAAAGCATTACAACTTGCGAGCAAGAAACACGACGTGATTGCTTTGCAATTATTCGACCCGAAAGAGCAAGACATTCCGAAAATGGGATTGGTAAAATTCCGCGATGCAGAAACAGGAATTGACCGATGGGTTGATACAAGCAGTAGAACGGTGCGGGAAATGTTCGCGCGTTATTTTGAAAAACTTCGCGAACAACAAAAGCAAATCTTTTTGAAAACACGCGTTGATGCTGTTTCGATTCGCATTGACCAATCGTATATAACACCGTTGGTGAATTTTTTCCGTATGCGTGAGGGAAGACGTTGAAAAGTTTCAAGTTACAAGTTGCGAGTTTCAAGTTGAACAAGTTACGAATGACTAATGACCAATTACTAATGACTGTCATTCGTCATTTGTTATTCGTCATTTGTGTTACGTTGTTTTCTGTTATATCGTATTCACAACAAGTAAGCGTAACCGCAAAACCCGACACCACCTCCATTCTCGTCGGCGACCATTTGAATGTGAATATTGAAATGAAAGCCCCGAAAGATATTGTATGGGAAATTCCTTTGTTCGGAGATTCGCTGAATGGGTTTGAAATTTTAAAACAAGAAAAAGGAGAAAAAACGGAAGATGAACAAAATGTTGTTCAGCATTTGAAACTTGTCGTATCACGGTACGATTCTGGAAAATTTGTTTTTCCTCCGCTCGGATTTTTCTATCACACAACGACTGATACGGCAAAACGTGTTGCAGAATCGCGAGCGTTTTTTATCAATGTGAACACACTCGAAGTGGATGCGCAGAAAGGAATTCGTGATATTGCGCAGCCGCTTTCCGTTCCGTGGACGTTTTGGGAAATAATGCTCTACGTTGGAATCGTTGTTGCAATTCTTTTAGCGATATATTTTGCGTGGTATTATTACGAGAAGAAAAAAATGAAGCAGCCGTTATTTGTGCGCGAAGAAGAAAAACGTCCGCCGCACGAAGTCGCATTGGAAGCGCTAAGAAGATTGGAAGGAGAAAAATTATGGCAACGCGGATTTGTAAAACAATTTCATAGTGAAGTAACGGAAATAATTCGCCGTTATATTGAAGGACGATACCATATTATTGCGATAGATATGACGAGTGATGAAATTCTTTCTGCGATGCGAAGAAAAAAATCTATTGACAAAGAAGTGATGAAACCATTGGAGAATTTTTTCTCACTCGCAGATTGGGTAAAGTTTGCAAAGTACACGCCATCGGAAAAAGAAAACGAAGAAATGATACCGATAGCGATTGCGTTTGTGGAGAAAACGATGAGTGTGAGTGAAGAAATTGAAATTGCGAATGTAACCACTTAGGCACTAAGAACACTAAGAAACACTAAGTGAAACTTAGTGGTAAAAAAAGAAATATGATACATACACAAAAATACGTCAATCAAATCGCATACAAAATTGTTGGCTGTGCAATCGAAGTTCACAAACAATTAGGTCCGGGATTATTAGAATCGGTGTATGAAACGTGTACGATTGAAGAAATAAAAGAAAATGGAATGAGTGTTCAATCGCAATTGTATGTTCCAGTTCGGTATAAGAATAAAGAATTAGGAAGCAGTTTGAAATTGGATTTATTAGTAGAAGATTTGGTGATTGTTGAATTGAAAGCAGTTGAGACAATGATACCATTATATAAAGCGCAGTTGCTGTCGTATTTAAAATTGACCGGGAAGCCAAAAGGTTTACTCATCAATTTTCATTGCGAAAATATTACCGAACAATTAGTTCCATTAGTTACAGAAGAATTTTCAAAATTACCGAAAGAATAATCTTAGTGAGACTTAGTGTTCTTAGTGCCTTAGTGGTAAAAAAGAAAAACCACTGAGATACTAAGAACACAAAGAAATACTAAGAAGTAATTGAATGTTTAATTTTACTTTTGCAAATCCAAGTTATCTCTACTTGCTCATTCTTATACCAATTCTCGCAATTTGGTATTGGCGAAGACATCATAAGCAGCAAACGGATGTTGTGTATTCTAACTTAAAAGCATTTGCGTTTGCACCGAAAACTTTGCGTGAACGCTTACGTCATTTTCCGTTTGTGTTGCGAATGTTCGTGCTTGCGCTTGTCATTATTGCTCTTGCTCGTCCCCAATCTTCGATGAGCGGAGAAAAATTGCACACGGAAGGAATTGATATCGTACTTGTTCTCGATATTTCCGGAAGTATGCTCGCAGAAGATTTTCGGCCGAATAGAATTGAAGCCGCGAAAAATGTTGCCGCCGATTTTATTGATGCAAGAGAAAATGACAGAGTCGGTTTGGTTATTTTTTCCGGAGAAAGTTTTACGCAATGTCCGCTTACGCTCGACCATTCTGTTTTGAAAAATCTTTTGACAAAAGTAAAAAACGGAATGGTTGCGGATGGTACGGCAATAGGAACTGCGCTTGCAAATGCTGTCAATCGTTTAAAAGATTCCGATGCAAAAAGTAAAGTGTTGATTTTGTTAACTGATGGCGTGAACAATCGCGGCGAAATTGACCCGCTTACTGCGGCAGATATTGCGCATACATTTGATATTCGCGTTTATACAATTGGCGTTGGAACGCAGGGAATGGCGCCGTATCCCGTGCAAACGCCGTTCGGAACTCGATACCAAAATATGCCAACGGATTTGGATGAAAAAAGTTTGACGAAAATTGCAGAGACAACCGGTGGAAAATATTTTCGCGCCCACGATAACAAAGAGTTGAAGAAAATTTACAATGACATTGACAAATTGGAAAAAACAAAAATCGAAACCTTCGCTTATCGTAAGCACACGGATTTATTTTATACGTGGCTTGGATTTGCAATTTTCATTTTGTTCGTAGAAGTCGGATTATCGCAATCTTATTTGAGAAAACTTCCTTGATTTGAAAAGTCATTTGTCATTAGTAATTGGTTATTCGTAATCAAAAAAATGGAAAACCCTAAACTACAAATGACTAATGACAAATTACCAATGACGATTAACAATTAACCGATAACAAATAGCGAATAACGTTGTTTAAGTTTGCACACATAGAATATCTTTACTTCCTCGCAATAATTCCGTTGCTTGTAGTATTATTTTTCTTTGCATTATTGCAACAGAAAAAAATGCGGAACGCGTTTGCAAGCATTGAACTATTTCAGCGGCTTTCTCCGTGGACGAGTTCGTTCAAACAGAAACTGAAATTTTTCTTTGTAACTATTGCTCTTGCATTTATTATTATAGGATTTGCAAATCCACAAATCGGGTCGCGCTTTGAGGAAGTGAAAGCCGAAGCGATTGATATTTTTATCGCGCTCGATGTTTCCAAAAGTATGAAAGCGGAAGACGTGCAGCCAAATCGTTTGGAAGCGGCGAAATATGCAATCGGGCAATTGCTTTCGTTAGTGAAAGGCGATAGAGTCGGTCTTTCTGTTTTTGCCGGCGATGCGTATGTGCAGTTTCCGCTTACACTTGATTACAGCGCGGCAAAAATTTTTCTCGATGCTATTGATGTTGAAACTGCTCCCGTTCCCGGTTCAGCGTTGGGAACGGCGATTCAAATGGCGGATAAATCTTTTTCTGATATTGAAGATGAAAGCGAGAAAAAAAATGCTACGAACAAAGTTTTGATTTTGATTACGGATGGAGAAAACACGGAAGGCGATGCGTTTGCCGCTGCGACTGATGCGGCAAAAAACGGCGTGTTGATTTATTCGATTGGTGTTGGCTCTGTCAATGGTTCACCGATTACTGAATACAGAAACGGTCAGCAAGATTTCAAACGCGACAGAGAAGGAAATGTTGTCGTTACGAAACTTGATGAAGAATCGTTGGTGAAACTTGCAAGCATTGGCAATGGAAAATATTATCGTGCAACTACCGGTGGCGATGAACTTGTAAAAATTTTTGAAGACATCAACAAATTGCAGAAAAGAGAAATTGGTGTAAAGCAATTCACCGAATACGAAAGTCGCTATCAGTATTTTCTTTTTGCGGCATTGTTATTATTGTTCGCAGAAATTTTTATTTCGGAAAAGAAAAGTAACACATGGCAAAGAATTAAATCAGTTGCGTACAGAAATTCAGTTGACAAAATTTTTTTGGAGAAGGAAAAAGCGATATGAGAATTTTAGATAGTTCGACTTTGCTCACTACAAGTTTTAGATTCCAGATTTTAGATTGGAAAAAATTACGAATGACAAATGACAAATTACGATTGACTGTTATTGGTCATTGGTCATTAGTCATTTGTATATTCTCTTTGCTCTCCGCTTCTTGCTCAATGCTTTCCGCTCAATCCGTTCGTTCGTTGGTAAATGATGGCAATGCAAATTATAAAAAAGAAAAATATTCCGATGCAGAAATTTCATATCGTAAAGCGTTGGAGAAGGAAAAGAAACAGCCGTATGCGAATTACAATCTGGGAAACTCGTTATACAAACAACAAAAAACAGATGAAGCATTGCAGCAGTATCAAGATGCAATTTCCAAAGCAACGGATGATAACGTAAAATCGAAATCATTTTACAATATGGGAAATACGTATGTGCAATCGCAAAAATTTCCCGAAGCAATTGCGTCGTACAAAAATGCGTTGAAACTCAATCCCGATGATAATGATGCGAAGTACAATCTTTCGTATGCATTGAAAATGCTTCAACAACAACAGCAAGAACAAAAGGATAACAAAGACAAGGACGAAAAAAATCAAGATAAGAAAGAACAACAGCAGAATCAGCAGCAACAAAATCAAGAAGAACAGCAAAAGCAAGAACAACAGAAACAACAAGAGCAGCAACAGCAAGCGCAACAAGACCAAACAAAACAGCAACAGGCAAAACAAGCGCAAGCAAAAAAAGATGAAGAAAAGAAAATGAAGAAAGAGCAAGCCGAAGCGATTTTGAATCAGTTGAAGAACAACGAAAAGAAAATTCAAAAAGAATTAAAAAAACAACCGGCGCAGGATATTAAGGTGGAGAAAGATTGGTAATGCCAATTTTAGATTTCAGATTGAAGATTTTAGATTGGAAAAGATTCCGAATGACAAATGACAAATTACTAATGACTGTCATTCGTTATTCGTCATTTGTCATTTGTCTATTTCTTTGTTCGGAGTTTATCCCGTTTCCGACGAGGCTTTTTGCTCAAACATTTTCTGCTTCGGTAGATAAATCAACTGTCGCAGTAGGTGAACAATTTACGCTTACTCTTGATGTTGATGGCGCAACGGGAGTTTCTAATTTAAAACTTCCGGAAATGCCGAACTTTATGGTTCTTTCCGGACCGAATCAATCTACGAATATGCAATGGGTGAATGGGCAAGTATCGCAATCAATTTCGTTCACATACATTTTACAACCGCGCGATGTTGGAAAATTTACCATCGGTTCTGCTTCGGTAAATGTTGGAGGAAAAATGTTGCAAACAAAACCGATTGCGATAGAAGTTCTCAAAGGTGCGCCGCCTCAACAAAGACAAAAGCAAGGAAATCAACAACAAGGAAGCGTTGAACAACAAATTGCTGATAATCTTTTTTTGCGAGCAGTGGTTGACAGAGCAAAAGTTTATCAAGGTGAACAAGTTACGGTTACGTGGAAAGTGTACACGCGCGTAAACATTGTAAATTATCAACTTTCCAAACAAGCATCAATTCCTAACGCATGGACAGAAGATTTAGAAATTCCGCAACAGGTTTCTTTAACAAGAGAAGTATATGAAGGAAAACAATGGAATGTCGGAGTGTTGAAAAAAACTGCGCTCTTTCCAACGCAAAGCGGGACAATCGAAATCAATCCGTTGGAAGTGGAATGTGTTGTTCAAGTACAAACGCGGCGACAATCAAATAATCCCTTCGACCAGTTTTTCAACGATCCGTTTTTTGGAAATGTGCAAAATGTAAATTTTAAAACCACTTCGCAAAAAATAAAACTGGAGATCATTCCTCTTCCTTCAAATGCACCGCTCAGTTTCAAAGGAAATGTCGGTTCATTCAAAATGGACGTGAAAATGACGAAAGATAATGTGCAAACGAATGAAGCCGTATCATTGAAAATAAAAATTAACGGCGCCGGAAATATTCGTTTGATTGAATCGCCGACCGTAACATTGCCAAACGATTTTCAAAAGTTTGATGCGAAAGCAAATGAAGATGTTAATCGTAAAGGAGAAAATGTTTCGGGAGCAAAATCGTTCGAGTATGTTATGATTCCTCGCTATCCCGGAAAGAAAACAATTCCGCCGATTGAGTTTTCGTATTTCGATACGAAGAAAAAAGAATATGTGAAATTGATTTCGCCGCAATTCGATTTGCACGTGGAAGGAAAAGCGACAGAACAAGTTTCATCGAACATTTCTTCGCTCTCGAAAGAAAATGTTGCGTTGCTGAATCAGGATATTCGTTTCATCAAAACGTCGGGCGGAGGTTTTTCGCAGCGAGGAATTTATTTTTATCAGACGCCAACGTTTTTATTTTCACTTGTTGTCCCGTTTTTCGGGTTCGTTGCATTTGTCGTGTTGCAGCAGCGTAGAATAAAAATGAATGCGGATTTGGTTTCGCTTCGTTCACGCAAAGCGAGTAAAGTTGCCGTACAACGTTTGAAAGCAGCGCATCAGTTTTTCAAAGAACAAAAACGTGAAGATTTTTATGCGGAAGTTTCGCGCGCGTTGTGGGGATTTGTCGGCGATAAGTTTGCAATTCCACAATCGGAAATTTCAATGGAAAATATTTTGGAAAAACTTTCCTCTAATAATGTTGATGAAAATGTGCGAATGAAATTCAAGCAAACAATTGAAACGTGTGAGTTTGCTCGTTACGCTCCTTCGACTGATGTTCAAACAGAAATGGAACGAACATACAACGAAGCAAAAGAAACGATTGAGAAGTTGGAGAAAGTTGTATGAAAACATTATTGTCATTCCGAGCGAAGCGTAGCGAAGTGAGGAATCTCCTTAATGTCAAAAAGATTCTTCGCTTCGCACAGAATGACATTCGGTTATTCATTTGTGTTTTGTATTTACTCCTTGCTCCATTCTCCTTGCTCCACGCACAAACAAGCGATGAACTTTTTCAAAAAGGGAACGAACTTTATCGCCAAGGAAAATTTGTTGATGCAATTAAACAATTTGAAAAAGTGCTTGGGAACAACGAAGAAAACGGTGAGTTGTATTTCAATTTGGGAAATGCGTATTTCAAATCGAACGATTATGCGCACGCAATTTTAAATTATGAGCGCGCGAAGAAATTTTTACCGACCGATGAAGCAGTGAACGTAAATCTCCAACTTGCAAACGTTCACGTTACCGATAATGTCGAGCCGATTCCACTTCCGTTTTATGTGGAATGGTGGAACGTGGTGAAATCGTGGTTTTCGCTGAATCAACTTTCATCAATGCTGGTGGGATTTTTTATTGCATTGCTGATTTCGGTTGCAATGTTTCTTTACACGCGAAGTTTTTTCATCAAACGTCTGTTTCTTATTTTTAACGCCGCTTTTTTAGGGTGTGTTGTTCTCGTTGCAACAATTTTTATTATTCGCGTTTCGGAGGGAACTTCGCAGCAGTTTGCCGTTGTTCTCACCGACGTTGTGAACGTAAAAACCACTCCCGATGATAATAGCAGCGATGCATTCGTCATTCATCAAGGATTGAAAGTGCGATTGCTCGATAAAGTCGGCGATTGGCGAGAAGTGAAACTTGCCGATGGAAAAGTCGGTTGGATGAAAGAAAAAGAGTTTGAAGAAATTTGATTCGCTTCATAGAAAACTGATTTTTGAAATTATGCACATACAATATTTAAAAGATAATTCCGGAAATAAAACTTCAGTGGTAATTCCGTTGGAAGAATGGGAAAAATTTCAAGTAGAGTTGAAGAAGTTGAAAACGAAAACCCACGTTGTTAATTCTGAACATTTGATAACAAAAAAAATCAAAGCGGAAAAAAAGAGCAGGCCAAAATTTGGAAGCGGGAAAGGATTTTTTATTATGGCACCAGATTTTGATGAACCGTTGGAAGATTTCAAAGAGTATATGGAATGAATTTACTCCTCGATACTCATTCGTTTATCTGGTTTATTGATGGAAGTGAAAATCTATCTGCAACGGCTCGTCGTGAAATTGAAAATCCAATGAACAAAGTTTTCGTTAGCATTGCAAGTTTATGGGAAATTGCAATCAAAACAAGCATCAAAAAACTTTCTTTGAAAAATTCGTTCTCCAATGTTTTCAAACTGATTGAAAAGAATGGATTTACAATTATGCCGGTTGAATTTTCCCATACAAAAATTGTAAGCAAACTCAAGTATTTTCATCGCGACCCATTTGATAGAATGTTAATCGCTCAAGCGAAATCTGAGAAGATGACGATTGTTGGAAAAGATGAACTCTTTGATAAATACAAAGTGAAACGAATATGGTAACATGATAACAAACACAATTTTTAACTTTACATTTTTTTATTTAAAACTAAACTATGTCAATTAACGTACAAAATCTGACGAAACAATACGGCGCGAAAAAAGCCGTAGATGATATTTCGTTTGATGTGCATTCGGGAGAAATTGTCGGATTTCTCGGTCCGAACGGAGCCGGAAAAACGACAACGATGCGCATCCTTACGGGATTTCTTGCTTCAACCAACGGTACAGCGAAAGTCGAGGGTTTCGATATTCACGAACAACAAATGGACGTGCGAAAAAGTATCGGATATTTGCCGGAACACAATCCGCTCTATCTCGATATGAATGTGCTGGATTATTTGGAATACGCCGCACAACTTCAGCATGTAGAGAAAGGAAAAATTCCGCATCGCATTCGAGAAATGGTTGGAATGTGCGGACTTTCTTCCGTGAAACATCTTGACATCGGACAACTTTCGAAAGGATTTCGTCAGCGCGTTGGACTTGCACAAGCAATGATTCACGACCCACGAGTAATGATTCTCGATGAACCGACTTCCGGACTCGACCCGAATCAAATTGTCGAAATCAGAAATCTCATTCGACAAGTTGGAAAATCGAAAACGGTTTTGCTTTCCACGCATATTCTTCCCGAAGTTGAAGCGACGTGCGATCGTGCATTGATTATCAGCAACGGAAAAATTGTCGCGAACGGAACAACGAAAGAATTGCAATCTCAATTTCAAGGAAGCGAACATTTGTATCTGGAAATTGAACGTGAAGGAGGCGTACCTCCCGATATTATTCGTATGCAGCTCAAAACAATTTCCGCCGTGGAGAATGTTGAGTGTACGCACGAACTCGATTCATCGTTGATGTTCAAACTTACAGCGGCAAAATATATTGATTTGCGAAAACAGGTATTTCAGTTTTGTGTGCAGAACAAATTATCACTTCTCGAATTGCGCTGCGAACAAACGTCGCTCGAAGATGTGTTCCACGAATTAACTACGGAGAAAAACTAATGCAAAATATTAAAGCAATTTTTTTCAGAGAACTTCGTTCGTTTTTCGATTCACCAATCGCATATATAGTTATAATTTTATTTTTAGGATCACTTGGCTACTTTTTTACAAGTACTTTATTTCTTATTAATGTTGCGACTCTAAGAGAAGTCTTTGAAAAAACACCATTCCTTTTACTTTTCTTTTCTCCTATAATCAGTATGAGATTGATTGCAGAAGAAAAAAAAGAAGGAACATTTGAGCTACTCGTAACAAAACCGATTATGGAATATGAAATTATAATCGGAAAATTTCTTGCTTCTTGGTTGTTATTTTTTATAATGCTTATTCCAACGCTGATTTATTTTCTCACCATTTCATTTCTCGGGAAAGTTGATATGGGACCAATTTTCGGTGGATATATCGGTTTAATGTTGGTTGGTGGTGTATTTCTTTCACTTGGAGTCCTTGGTTCTTCACTCTCTGAAAATCAAATAATTGCAGCAATCGTTAGTTTTTTCATAATTCTCTTAATTTATATTCTTGATAAGATTCTTATTTTTTTTCCAGGAAGTCTTGCAACAATTTTAGAATATCTCGGCGTGGATTATCATTTCTCGAATATTGCTCGCGGCGTTATTGATACACGCGATTTGATTTATTATTTTTCGATGATGGCGTTAGCGTTGCTGCTTGGTACAGTGATGTTGGAAAAGAGAAAATGGTAATTCGGTTTTAGATTGGAAGTTTTATGAGTTACGATGCAATTAACATTGACCCGGAAATTCTTGGTGGAACGCCGGTATTTACCGGTACACGTGTGCCGATTCAAGCATTGTTCGATTATGTTGAAGGCGGGGAAACACTCGAAGAATTTTTAGAAAATTTTCCAACAGTTTCAAGAGACCATGCATTGGACGTTTTACATCTTGCAGAAAAATTGGTAACGACAGAAAAAGTGTTGCATGAAAATTTTGCTTGATGAAAATCTTCCAACAAAACTGCGATTTGATTTTGGAAAAGAAAATGAAGTTTATACAGTTCGAGCAATGAAATGGAACGGAAAGAAAAATGGCGAGTTGTTAGAATTGATGACATCGAATGGATTTCACGTTTTCATTACGATGGATAAAAATTTGTACTTTCAACAAAACGTTGAGAAATTTCCCATAACGGTTTTTGTTTTGAGCGCAGAGAATAATAAGCACCAAACAATTCAACCGTTTGTTTATAAAGTTGAGCAACTGCTGAAAAGAAAATTGCAACGCGGAGTTGTGGAAGTAAATCTGTAACCAAAAAATGGCAAATGAAAACATCAATAGAAATTTTATGACATTACATTTAGAATATCTGACAGATGAAAGTGGAAAACAAAAATCAGTTGTTATTCCCCAAAAAGAATGGAATTTTTTTCAAACTGATTATCAGAAAACGAAAAAGAAACTTGAAATTCTTTTAGGAATTCAAAATGCAATGCGCGAAGTAAGAGAAATTCAATCGGGAAAAAGAAAGGCGAGAACTTTAAAAAGTGTAATGCAAGAAATGTAATTTTTTTTGAATTTGGAATTCAAAACTGAAAACTCAAACCAGAACTTATGAACACAAAAAATCAAACCTTAATGCGAGTTGCCTTGATTGTCGGCATACTCATTTTTATCAATATCATTTCCATTCGCATTTTTTCGCGATTCGATTTAACGGAAAGCAAAGCGTACACACTTTCCGATGCGAGCAAAAATTTGGTGAAAGATTTGGATGATAAATTTATCGCCAAAGCGTATTTCACCAGCGATTTGCCTTCGCCGTACAATAATAATCGCCGCTACTTGCAAGACCAACTCGATGAGTATCGCGCGTATTCGCACGGAAATTTTCAATACGAAATTATTGACCCGTCGGGAAAAGAAGACATCGTGAAAGAAGCGCAAAAGTACGGCGTTCCCGAAGTGCAAGTGCAAGTGGTGAAAGAAGACAAAATGCAAAGAGAGAACGCATTGATGGGCGTTGTGTTTTTGTACGGCGATAAAAAAGAAGCGATTCCCGTTGTGCAAAAACTTGACCAACTTGAATATGATATTTCACTTAACATCAAAAAACTGACGCAGAAAGAACAAAAGAAAGTCGGCATACTTTCGGGACACGATGAACCGACAACGGATAAAATAAAAGAACTCAATCAACTTCTTTCGCAGCAATATGATGTGCAAAGTGTTTCGCTTGCAAATGGAACTGCAATTCCGAGCGACATCGCGGCGTTGCTTATCATCGGACCGAAAACAAAACTGCAAGATTGGGAATTATATTTAATTGACCAATATATAATGCAAGGCGGCAAAGTTGCGTTCTTCGTCAATAAAGTTGCGGCGAATTTGCAGCAACAATTCGGACAAGCGCTCGATGTGAATTTAGATAAACTGCTGGAAAGTTACGGCGTGCGTGTAAATACTGATATGGTGCGTGATGCCCGTTGCGCAAACATTACCGTGCAGCAGCAAGCCGGATTTATGGTGTTCAATACGCAAGTTCCGTTTCCGTATTTGCCCGTCGCTTCGGAATATAATCCCGAAAATATTCTCGTGAAAAATTTACAACCCGTGTTGTTTTATTTCGTCAGTTCTATTGATACAACGCTTGCCGCGAAAAAAAATCTTTCGCTTTCCGTGTTGCTTTCTTCTTCCAATCAAAGCGGAAGAATGCAAAATGTTTTTCCGATTAATCCGAATATGCAGTTCACAAAAGAAATGTTCCAGGAGCCGCATTTGCCGCTTGCTGTAACAGTCGAAGGAAATTTAACGAGCGCATTTGAATCGAGTGAGCCGCAACTTGATTCAACAACGGAAGGAAGAATTGATTTTTCACAAAAAGTTACTTCGAGTACGAATTCGAGAATAGTCGTTGTCGGCGATGGCGATTTTGTTGTGAATGAAACCGGCGGAAGCGCAACGAATGCTTTGTTCGCAGGAAACCTTACCGATTGGTTGATTGATGATGTTGGACTGACAACCATTCGTAGCCGTTCCACTGCCGAAAAACCGCTCGATGAAGTGGAAGCGGGAACAAAAGCAATGGTGAAAGGAATGAATCTCGCCGTTCCTCCGTTGCTTGTCATTTTGTTCGGCATTGTTCGCTGGAGAATGAAAATTATCCGACGCAAACGGTTGGAAATGGCGGCGTAATTCAATTAAAAATTAAAAGTGAAAAATTAAAAATGACATTCGTAATTAGTAATTAGTCATTTGTCATTTGTAATTACATTTAAATTAAGAACTCATCTACTCAATTACTCAACTACTTTTTCACGATGAAAAAAACAAACTTACTTCTTATCATTGCATTCGTAATTTTATTTGCGATTACGCTTTTGTATTTAATGCCGAGCGGAGAACGTGAAGCGACGTATTCGCTCGATAAAGTCAATATCAAATTCGATTCGGCGGCGATTACAAAAATTGAAATCAAACGCAGCGAAGCAAATAAATCCGTTACACTTGAACTCGTTGATACGAAATGGAAAATCACTTCGCCGGTAAGTTATCTCGCTGATGCTTCTTCTGCGCAGCGAATTGTAGATGGCGCGGCGAAGTTCAAAATTTCTTCGCTCATTTCGAGTAACGTGGAAAAGCAAAAACAATTTCAAGTGGATGATTCAACGGGAACGAAACTTACCGTTACGGAAAAAAATGGAAAGTCAACAACTTTGATTCTTGGAAAAACGGGACCAACATATACTGAAATTTATACTCGACTTCCGCAATCAATGGATGTGTATCTTGCAGAGGGATTTGATTCGTACTCGCTGAATAAAAATGTAAAAGATTGGCGCGACAGAACCATTTACAAAATGGAACGCGATTCCATCAAAGAAATTTCCGTTTCAATGGTTGTTGCCGATGCAAAGAAAAAAACAAATGCAACGGAAGAATATACGTTGATGAAAGACAGTTCCGATTGGAAATTGAACGGCGATTCGACGGATAACAACAAAGTCAGTTCATTACTCAGTTCGCTTTCCAATTTTCGAACGGATGATTTTATTGACAGCGCAGTAACGTTTTCCGAAATGCAGGGGACGGTAAAAGTAAAATCCATTACGTCCGCAGGAATGGAAGAAACTTCGCTGCTCTTTTTTCCCATTGCTCCCGATTCGCAAAAATATTATGTGAAAACTTCGGCAACATCGCAGGTATTTGAAGTTTCAAAATATATGGCGAACAATGTACTGAAAAAGAAAAGCGATTTGCTTCCTGCAGAAATGAAGAATGAAGAGAAGAAAAAGTAAAACGAAGTTTATAAGTAGTGTCATCCCGAACTTGTTTCGGGAACTATCACAAAACCTGTGAGGTCTTTTCTCCATAAGTAGTACAAAACTTACAAGTTCCCCGACGAGTAAAATAAGAGACCTCACAGGTTTACTTGTTTTTGCAATGAGAAAAAATTCCCTCATCCCCATCAATAACTCCCTCAACGTACACTTCCTTTCCCTCGGCTTCTCTCAAAACTTTCCCGGAACGAACAAGAGCATTGTAGATTGTTCCTAAAATCCCCTCGAAAGAGTCAAAAGGATTTTATTATGAATCCGGAATCCCCTTGAAGCAATCGAGAGGAATCCCTGAAGCAATACGGGTTGCCCCTGAAGCAACGAGGGGAATCCTTGAAGCAATGCGGGTGTCCCCTGAAGCAATGCGGGTGTCCCCTGAAGCAATGCGGGTGTCCCCTGAAACAATGCGGGTGTCCCCTGAAGCAATGCGGGTATCCCCTGAAGCAATGCGGGTGTCCCCTGAAACAATGCGGGTGTCCCCTGAAGCAATGCGGGTGTCCCCTGAAACAATGCGGGTGTCCCCTGAAGCAATGCGGGTGTCCCCTGAAACAATGCGGGTATCCCCTGAAGCAATGCGGGTATCCCCTGAAGCAATGCGGGTATCCCCTGAAGCAATGCGGGTGTCCCCTGAAGCAATGCGGGGAATCCTTGAAGCAATGCGGGTAATCCCTGAAGCAATGCGGGGAGATAACGTGGTATCAAGGTAAGCCCTGAAACAATGCGGGGAATCCCTGAGGTGATGCGGGGAATCCCTGAAGCGATGAGGGGACTTCTGACATAGCAGGTGAAGCCCCCGGAGTAACGCGGGGAGCCCCTGAAGTAACGGGGGAATCCCCTGCAGGTATCAGGGGAATGTTTTTTTCTTATGAAGATGCTTTTTTTGTGGAAAAAAGCGATGTGGAGAGGTTTTGGCTGGGCGAATATATTAGGCGGAGTGTATTTCTATCTCTTAAGGGTAAATGAAATACATAAGATTGTCATCCCAAACTTATTCGGGAGGCATCTCAAAACCTGTGAGGTCTTTTCTTCATAGGAAGAACAAAATTAACAAGTTGCGTGGCGAGTAAAAGGGGAGACCTCACAGGTTTACTTTCTTTGGTAATTCTTTATTTGGGTTTTGTTTTTTTTTCTACAACAAAATTTCTACTTTTTGCCAGCAAAAAATCAATCACTATTTTTTTTTTACTTTATAGAAAATATTTTTGTTTATGAAGTGGAAGAACTTATCTGCTTGCAATTGGTTTCGACAATTTCAATGACAAAAAAACAACTTATGACTGTATCTACTCAACAGATTAACAAACCACAACCACCGCGTTGGTATCGCTGGATGGTTCTTGTTTTTATTTCGCTTGCAATGTTCGGCAATTACTACGTGTACGATTGCATTAGTCCGCTTGCCGATGTTCTCGCAAAACAACTCAACTTCACCGATTCCGATATTGGATTGTTGCAAGCGATTTACAGTATTCCGAATGTGTTTATGGTTCTCATCGGTGGATTTCTTATTGATAGAATCGGAACGCGAAAATCAACATTTATTTTCGGCGTGTTATGTTTGATTGGAGCAATTGTTACTGCAATGACTCCGAAACTTGAAATAATGGCAGCAGGAAGATTGATATTCGGACTTGGCGCAGAATCATTGATTGTTGCGGTTACAACTGCGATTGCAAAATGGTTCAGAGGAAAAGAATTGAGTTTTGCGTTCGGAATCAATTTAACTATAGCGCGACTTGGCTCATTTGCTGCGCTGAATTCTCCATCGTGGGCAAAATCTTCGTTTGAAAGTTGGCAAGCGCCGCTGATTATTTCTGTTGTGTTTGGGACATTTTGCGTTGTCGGCGCGATTCTGTATTGGATTTTGGAAATCAAAGGAGAGAAATCATATCAAGTCGGCGAAGCAGGTTCGACAGATAAAGTCGTGTGGAAAGATATTTTCAACTTCGGTGTTTCATATTGGTATATTGTAATGTTGTGCATTACGTTTTATTCGGGAATATTTCCGTTTCAAACATTTGCCGTAAAGTTTTTTATTGATGCGCACGGAGCAACACGTGAGTTTGGTGGATTTCTTTCGAGTATGCTAACATTGTTTGCAATGATTTTTACTCCGCTGTTTGGTTTGCTTGTTGATAGAGTCGGAAAACGGTCGCTCTTTATGATGTTCGGTTCGCTTCTTCTTATTCCTGTGTATTTAATGATGGCATACACAGATATTTCCTTGTATGTTCCGATGGCGATGATGGGAATTGCATTTTCACTCATTCCCGGAATTATGTGGCCCTCCGTTGCGTACGTAGTTGAACAACAAAAACTCGGTACTGCGTACGGATTAATGACGATGATTCAGAATATCGGTTTGTCGGGATTTAATTTGCTCATCGGTTGGGCAAATGATACTTCACTCGCAAGTGGAACAAATCCCGGAGGATATGCGTTAGGAATGTGGATTTTTTCGTGTCTCGGATTTTTCGGCGTAATGTTTTCATTTTTACTTCGGAAAAGAGAGATGGGACCACACGCTCACGGATTGGAAACGATAACGACGGGAAGTAAATAAGTTTTAACAACAATTATATCTTTCCCTTTTAAGAGAATGAAAACGTTTGAAGAAATAAAACGTGTTTTAGAAGAACATAAAAAAGAAATCGAGCAAAACTATTTCATAAAAGAAATTGGGGTATTCGGTTCGTATGTGAAAAATGAAAACACGGATTCGAGCGATGTAGATATACTTGTTGACTTTTCAAAAATTCCAAGTCTGTTTAAGTTTGTCAATTTGGAAAATTATTTAAGCGATTTACTTGGTGTAAAAGTTGATTTGGTAATGAAAGCAGCATTGAAACCAAACATAGGGAAGTATATATTAAATGAAGTGATTTACTTATGAGGGATTACAAAGACTATCTTTCAGATATACTTGATTCGATAAATCGTTTGGGAGACGATTCAAGAAGATATTCCAACATTGAAACCGATAATTCGAGAATTGCTGAAAACAATTTGAGTAGTAAATTCAGTGAAGAAAAAAAATAAATTACCGCAGACAATCGAAGAATTGTTTCAAGCGAAAAAAGAATACCATCAACGACTTGCGCGATTACCGATTGAAAAGAAAGTCGAGATACTTGTTGAGTTACAGAAGATAGCAGTAAAAGCGCTACCTAAATCGAAACGGTTAAAAATGCAAAAAATGGTTTGGAAGTTATCCTAAATCATTTTATCAATCTAAAATCAAAATTCTTAAATCTAAAATCTAAAATCTAAAATCTAAAATGAATCCAGAACTTCTATCAGCATCACTTGTTGCCATACGCGATTGTATGGGATTACAACCAAACGAAAGAGTTCTCATTATTTCCGATGAACCGATGAGAACACTTGCACTTTCACTTCATCAAGCGACAAAAGAACTTGGCAATGATGTTGTGCTTGTCGAAATGCTTCCCCGAAAAACTAATGGAGAAGAACCGCCGAAAGAAATTGCAGAACTGATGAAACTCTACGATGTAGTTTTGTGTCCAACATCGAAATCGTTAACGCACACAGATTCACGAAGAAATGCAAGTGCGCTCGGAGTTCGAGTTGCGACACTCCCCGGTGTTACGGAAGAAATTATGATTCGCTGTATGAATGCGGATTACAACAAGATTGCGGAACGAACATTCACAATATGTAAACTGATGGAGAAGACAAGCGTGATTCGTGTAACTGCGCCAAGCGGAACGGATATTTCATTACCGATGAAAGGAAGAACTGCTCACGCAAGTTCAGGAATTTTCCGTGAGAAAGGGCAATGGGGAAATTTGCCGACCGGAGAATCGTATCTTGCACCGTTAGAAGGAAAGTCGAATGGAGTAGTTGTTGTTGATGGTTCGATGGCGAGCGTTGGAATGGTGAAAGAACCGATTCGCATAAAAATAGAAAATGGATTTGCTGCAGAAATTACCGGCGGTGAAGAAGCAAAAAAATTTATTTCACTTATCGAACCGTTTGGAAGCGACGGAAGAAACGTTGCAGAGTTTGGAATCGGAACAAACGACAAAGCGATTCTCACGGGAAAAATTATTGAAGACGAAAAAGTGATGGGAACAATCCACATTGCTTTCGGCGATAATAAATCAATGGGGGGAAGTGTTCGCGTTGCAAGTCATTTGGATGGACTTGTGAAATCGCCAACGGTGTGGTTTGACGAAACAATGATAATGAACGAGGGAAAATTTCTTTTATCATTTTAGATTTTACATTTTATTAGGGCTTGTATCGGAAATTTTATTTCTACTTAAAAGAATTTGAATCAAGACCAAAAAATTACTTGAACACATTTTTATCCTTGCATTATTATTGTACCATTGCTGTACTCTTTTAGTATGAAAGCACGCATTTTCAAATTTTGTATTTGTTATGTTGTATTTTTTTCCTCATTCTCTTTGTCGCAGGAAATTCATTTCAATAGGAATTTCAAAATTCATCCGAGTAGTACAACACAAACGGAAGTATTTATTACCGTTCATCCTTTCAAGAAAAATGTCGTGTTTGCATCTGCAAACACCATACGTTTTCTCCCGAATTTATTTATCAGCGAAGGAGTTTACGTTTCAACGAACGCAGGAATTTCGTGGAACGGAAGCGATACGTGCAACGGATTTTATATTCCTTCGCACGGCGGAGACCCCGGAATTGCCATAGACAAAGACGGAAAATTTATTCTTACACGACTTGGTCGCGCGCCGTTTTACGGTTTATATTCGCACTATTCGATTGATAGCGGAAAAAATTGGTCTTCGCAGAAAACAATTACTACCGACGATTTAGAACGCGCAGTCATCGCTTCCGATGCAAATCCTGCGAGTAATTATTTTGGAAGAACGTACACCGCGTGGGCAAAATTTGTTCCGCCGTTTCCGATAGTATTTTCTTACTCAAACAATGGTGCAGTTGATTGGAGTTCACCTACGGCAATCAATAATCCGCCGCAACGATGTTCCGGTGGAGATATTGTCATTGGAAACGACGGAAAAATTTTTGTGTGTTGGGGAGTTGTTACCTCTTCATCACCCATCACAGAAATTTTTAGCGGTTTCGCTTCTTCTGCAAACGGCGGAACAAATTGGTTTATCAAAGAAAATGCATTTGCGATGAAAGGAATTCAAGGACTTCTTTCGGAAAAACAAAACATCCGTGTGAATGGATTGCCGAGAATTGCAGTAGATAACAGCGGCGGAGAACGCAACGGATGGGTGTATATCGTAACCGCAGAAAAAAATTTTCCGCCGGCAGGAAGCGATGCAGATATTATTTTACACCGTTCCACTGATGGAGGAAATACTTGGAGTAACGGAATTCGTGTCAATCACGACGCATTGAACAACGGAAAAATTCAATACTTTCCTGCAATTCATATAGATAACTACGGCGCAATAAATATTATTTATTATGACGACAGAACAACAACAAGCGATTCTGCAAATGTTTTCCTTTCTCGTTCGCTTGATGGCGGAAATTCGTGGAACGATTATAAAATCAGCGACCACAATTTTCGTCCGGAACCCATCGGCGGCTTAGGGCAAGGTTATCAAGGTGATAATATTTCTTTAACTTCTTCCGATAATTTCTTGCTTCCTGTGTGGATGGATAATTCGAGCGGCGTGTACCAAATATGGACAACAAGAATTGATGTAACAGTATTGGACGTTATCGAAGCAAACGACAATGCAGAAAATGATTTCGTTCTCAGCAATTATCCCAATCCTTCAAATCCGGAAACAATCATCCGATTGCAATTGCAACGCGTACAACATAACACATCGTTGAAAATTTTTGATATCAGAGGAAATCATATTTTCACGTTATTGGAAAAAAATATTTTGGAAGCGGGGAAACACGAGTTCCGTTTCAACGCAGCAAATTTTTCCAGTGGAATTTATTTTTATCGTTTTGCAACAGAAACATTCGTACAAACAAAAAAATTCGTCGTCATACATTGACTTATTTTGTCAGCAACAATTTTTTTGTTTCCGAATACCGTATGCCATCACTGTTCGTCGTTTGCAGACGATAAAAATATACTCCACTTGCGAATGCATCAGTTCGCCATCGTTTCGAATATGTTCCGGGAAGCAAATATTCGTTCACAATCGTTCCAACAATATTTCCCGAAACATCGAAAACTTGCAGTTCAACAAACGATGCATTCATTAGTTCAAAAGAAAAGTTGGATGAAGCATTAAACGGATTGGGATAGTTTTGACGCAAATGAAAATTGGTAAAACTTTTTTTCGTACGATATTCTTCTACCGCATTGGAAATGATATTGTACTTACAAACAACTCCTTGTAATCCCACTGCAAATCCGTGAAGCGAATCCGGAAAAACAATATCTAGAATGACAGAACTATCGGGGGCGAAAACTTCATTCCACGTTGTTCCCGAATCTTTCGTAACAATCAATTCCTGCACCGCACCTAATGTTGCCCATCCTTCGTACGATGTTCGAAACGCAAGCGCAGAAGCAATTCCAAATATTTGCAACGTAGAATAATTCCACGATTCACCGCCATCGGTTGAACGAATCACACTTGCACCAAATTCATAATCTCCGCCAACACCTATGATATTCATCGAATCAATGAACGCAAGTTTTTGAATTGGTTCAGGAACAAGACAAGTTGCCGTCCACAATTCTCCGTCGTGAGATTGCTTCCATAAAACTCCGGCAAAGTCAAATAATCCTCCGCAAGCGAACGAACGTATTGGCGAATAAATTCCAAGACTATGAATAGATAATCCCGAACACGTTCCGCCAACAGTAATGATTCTCCAATCATTTCCGCCGTTCGTAGTTTTTGATAGCGCTCCATCGTGTCCGCCCATCCATCCGTTTTCTGCATCACGAAAATAAATATCGTTCATAAAAATATTTTCCTGCGGAAAATCTCTCACGACCCAATGAATTCCTCCATCTGTAGTTTTTAAGATTTGCGTTCGAAACGGTGGAGAATCCGATGTCCACGTCAATGCCCATCCAAAATTTTTGTTCAGAAAAAATATATCCACGAATTTTGTTGTAACGCCGCTCACTTGCTTTTCCCAACTGTTTCCACTATTTGTTGTTCGAAAAATAAGACCGGAATCGCCACCAATCCATCCGGTAAGACTATCGGTAAAAAACACTTCGGAAAGATTGAATGAAGTTGGACTGTTACTTATACTCCAATGCTGCTGAGTAATTGCAAACGAAATGCAAAGAGGGACAAGGAGAATAATTTTTTTCAGGAAAGAAATTATTAACGGACAATACACAAAGAAAATTATTTTTTAAATTCCAGAGGAAGCGTAATTTTTTTCGGAACACGGGCAATCGGATAAACGTCTTTGCGGCTATCCCAATACGGAGATTTTTTGTAGAAAAAGTTCAATCGCTCGTATGAATTTATTGCAAACAATGAATCTGAAGCAAGTTTCAATTCAAATTCTTTCTTCACCGCAGTGTCTTTTTCCATCATTTCGCGCGCAAGGTTTTCGAGAACATAACGTTCACCGTATTCTTTTTGCTCAAAAATAGCATCCATCAATCCCCAACGGATAAGCGCATCGGGCGCTTGCGGCTCGAGTAAATGCGCAGCAACTTTTGCAGCACGTTGATTCATCAGTACGACAAATGAACCTTCAGGAAATATTTTTGTTTCGACTTTTTTTTCTGTTTGAAAATTTACTGTATGTCTTCCTTCATACGGTCGTTCATTCCATTTCGGTTGAGAAAATTTATACGTTTCTACTTCAAGTTCTGCTGCTCGAGATAATCGGTTCAACGTGAGATTATGCGTGCGTAAAACATCAAGTATATTCGTCCATTGTTTGGGAATGATGTACGCATACGGAAGTTGAATTTCAACGGATGGTTTTACCGTGTTGTAAAACGGTATTGTTACGTTTGCTGGTATCTTGGAAAATTTTATCCACGTTCCGTTCGAAATTTCACTTTTATCACGTTGGTACTGATACCCGAAATAATAAAGAGAATCATTTGTTTCATTCAATTCAAGTTCGTACTCCAATGGCAGTGAAAATGTTCCATCTGCTTTTTCTCCTGCGGAAATAATTTCTTCATCTGCTTCGCGTACTGCAAGTCGTAATTTCCCCGCATCCGAATGAATTTTTTCCAGTAGAGAAATCAACAGTTGATACGTAGCGTTCACGCGCGATTGATAATCTTTCAGCATATGCGTTTCTATCAAAAAGCCGGGACGATTTTGTATGATGCAATATTCCGTGCTGAAACGCGGCGGAGCAATTCCTCCGGTTATTCCTTGTGCAATATCGTGTTCATCTTTCCAAAATATATACGGCGACATCAAGATGTTTTTTTGATTCATTGATTCTTTGATCGAAGGAAGAAATTCATTGGATATCCAAGTGCGCACACTCCAAGGAACATTCAATTGGTCGCTTATCGAATAGGTGATTACATATTGGTAATCCGCTCCATCAGTAACATGGCAATCAATAAAAAAATCGGGCAGCCAATCGTTGAACATCTTTAACCACATCTTCGTTTCCGGCGCATCTGCTTTCATATAATCCCGATTTAAATTCAAGTTTTGCGATGTCGTTCTCCATCCCATTTCGTTTGGTCCGTTTTGATTGATGCGATTATATTTTCCCGTGCGCTCATGTCCGTCGAGATTGTAAAACGGAAGAATGAGCAAAATAATTTTATCGAGCAAATGTTCTTTTTCTTTCAGAATACATATATCGCGTAACAACATAAGGCACGCATCTTTTCCATCTATTTCGCCTGCGTGAATTGCATTTTGTATTACGACAATTGCTTTGCCGGACAATTGCGCTTTATTCGGATTGACTTCAACTGTTTTTTTTGAAACAATCAGAAGTGGAAGATTTCTTCCTTCCGGAGTTTTTCCCAAATACGTAACGTGAATTGATTTCGATGCACGTTCTAATTTGCGGACGAAATCCATTGTTTCATCGTATCGTGGCGTTTGTTGAAAGTTTGAAACTTCTGCTGGAGTAAGCCATCGCTCTTTCTGTTCTTGCGATAATAATTTTGTTGCGGAAAAGAGAATAATGAGAGAAGTGATAAAATAAAATGGATTTCTCATACAGTAATATTTTTTATGAGATAAATGTAAATAGTATATTTGTCGCGAAATTTTTTGCAAAAAATTTTACTTCCCGGAAAGGTGCAAGAGCGGTTGAATTGGCACGCCTGGAGAGCGTGTGTCCCCCTAAAGGGGACCGTGGGTTCGAATCCCACCCTTTCCGCAAATCGGTTCAAAGTTAAAAATTAAAAAGTTCAAAGTAAAATGTACTTTGAACTTTTTCATTCTATAAAAACACAGTGTTGTTTTCATTTTTTTATTTTCATCAACTCCATTGCTTTCGCTGCAATGAATTCTGCACTCACTTCAAATTCTTTTACTAATTCCCATGGAGCGCCTGAATCACCAAAACGGTCTTTTACGCCAATCGCTCCCGTAATTACCGGCACATCATAAAGTTCTTTGCTGGAAGTTATTATTTCGCTTACACGCCACGCAAGCGCGCCGATTTGATGTTCTTCGGCGGTAATTATTATTCCGGTTTCTTTTGCAGACTGAAGAATAGCGGATTCATCAATCGGTTTTACAGTGTGCATATTGATTATTCTCGTTTCCCATCCACATTCTTTTTTTACTATATATGCGGCGCGCATTGCTTCGGGAACCATTGGTCCGCATGCAATAATCGTAAGATGTTCCGATTCGCTTGTATATTCTGACGCAAGAAATGTTTCGAACGCGTCAACAAAATTTTCCGATTCGTTTCGCAATCGAATGATATTTGCTTTTCCAAAAACAAATGGTGTTGCTTCTTTTGTAACAATCGGCGTTGCTTCTCGTGCGAAGCGTATGTATTCAGGTCCAAAATGTTTCAACAGAAAATATGTCGTTGCTTTTTTCGTTTCTATTGCATCGCACGGAACTATGACTGACATATTCGGCAATCCGCACATTGCAAATAAATCTTCCAACGCTTGATGTGTTGCTCCATCGGGACCAACGGAAACTCCGCCATGCGCTCCTGCAATGAGCACATCGAAATTTCCATAACAAACCGACGTACGAATTTGGTCAAGATTTCGCGCGGCAGCAAATGTCCCGTACGTTCCAAGAACAGGAATTTTTCCTTCTTTCGCTAATCCTGCCGCAGCAGCGGTAGCTGATTGTTCTGCAATTCCCATACTCAGCCATCGTTTTTTTCTTTCTGGCTTCGAAGTATAAAAATCGCTAATCGTAATCGAACCGGAAATATCAAGTCCTAAGCATACAATTCTTTCATCATCGCCATTTTCCGCAAGCGAATTTCCGAAACCTTTTCTTGTTGGCTCCATTTTCACTTTCATTGTCGTTTCAGAATTCCACCAGTAATTTTTTTTAAACTTCGGTAATTTCGATTCCAGTTTTGTTTCTACTGCTCGCTGATATGCGTTTGATTTTTCCAGTAAATCATTGACGGGAACTTTTTCTTTCAAACCAAGTTCAGTAAGTCCTTTAATCATTTCTTCGTAATTAGGAGATTTTCCATGCCATCCGGCAACATCTTCCATAAAACTTATTCCTTTTCCTTTTATCGTATTGGCAAGAATGACAAACGGTTTTCCATCAGTATTTTTTTGCGCTAATTCAAATCCGCTAATTATTTGTTGCATATTATGCCCGTCTATACGAAGCACATTCCATCCAAAACTTTTATATTTTTCCTCGAGAGGTTCAACATTCATAACATCTTTTACAAAACCGTCAATCTGTAGACGATTGCAATCAACAATTCCGATAAGATTATCGAGTTGATAATGCGACGCTTCCATTATTGCTTCCCAAACTTGTCCCTCCTGCTGCTCTCCATCTCCCATTATACAAAATGTTTTGTATTTGTTATTATTCAGTTTTCCTGCTAATGCAATTCCAACGGCAATACTTAATCCTTGTCCTAACGAACCAGTTGAAACTTCAATTCCAGGAAGTTTTAACCAATGAGGATGTCCTTGAAACGGAGAATATAATTTTCGCAACAACATTACTTCTTCCTTCGGGAAAAAACCTGCAAACGCAAGTCCTAAATATAAACTTGGTGCTTTATGTCCCGTTGACCATATTATTCTGTCTCGCTCTTTCCAAGAAGCATTGTTGGGATCTGCATTTGCAATTCGCAAGTATAACGCTGCAGTAATGTCCATAATCGAAAGCGTTCCGCCGGCGTGTCCAGAACCAGCCGCGTGAAGTGCAACAAGATTATATCCGCGCATAAGATTAGCGGATTCTTTCAGTTCGTCTATCGAATATTCGCGAATTATTTTTCCAGTTTTTGAATCTATGAGTGCCATCGAAGTGTTTATGTAAATTTAATTTGATAAGTTCGTTGAATTATTTTGATTCAGTTCGTTCTTTATTCAAGTGCGAAATGTATGCCAACGACAAAAACGCGTTTAAGTTTCAATCTCTAAAATTTTTTTTTTCTCTTTCTCACGTTTGCAAGCATTAATTTTCACTTGTGAAAAATAACGTCGCGAGTGAAAGTTTTTAAAATAAAAAAAGTTCAAAACCGTGAATACGATACTTTGAACTTCATTTAAAAAACAACAAAAATATTTTTTTACACTAATTGCACCATATCCAACAACATCCAAATCATCATCGCTGTAAATATTCCTCCAAAAAACGTCCACGCAAAAAACATCCGCCTTCGTTCTTTCGATGCTTGTTTGTCTCGTTCATAACTTGGATGTGTTTTTATTTGGCAATCGTTTGTGGCATCCATTTGACACGCGAGACGATGATGCTTCGGAACTGTGCGAACATAAAACGGAATCCACCCCATCATTGAACCTTCCTCAATAGGTTTCATCGGCGACACACCTTTTCCATCAACAACTTCCACGCGGCACGTTCCGCATAATCCATTTCCTTGACAATTGAGTAAAATGTCAATTCCTCTGTAAAGTTGAATTCCATTTTTCTTTGCAAGTTTTCGTATGTTCGTTCCGCTGATTGTTTCAATTTTTTTTTCTTCGTTGATAAAAGTAATATTGGGCATATAAGAATGTGTTAGTGATAAATCATATTTTTCGCACGAAAAAATACTAAATAATTCAGATGTAGAAAGAAAATGGAGATTCAAATTATCGAAAACTAATATCGTTTGTCAATTCGTTTGTATCATCACTTTTTTTTGGAAAATGCTGAGACAATATCGCGCCAATCATTTGTAAAATGTGTACAATTCCATCCTTAAATTGCTGCTGTTTGAAATGTTCAGTAAGTTTATCAGCAATCTCTTGCCACGTAACTGCATCTACTTTTTTATTGATTCCCTCATCCGCAACAATATGAAACGCTCTTTCTCCCACAAGGATAAAAAGTAACACGCCGGTTTTGTCTCGTGTATTATGCATTTTCAAACGATAAAATTCGTTCAACGCAAGTTCCTGAATAGATTTTTTCTTTTCAAAAAACCCTCGTTGAAAATTCACTGCTACACGGATTTCGCCCGAAGTTTTTTCTTCGAGCAATTGAATAAAGTTTGCAATTTCTTTCCGTTCTGTTTCGGAAAGAAATGAATCAATTTTATTTTTCAAGAACATTTGTTTCTATTCACTTCTGAATTCTGGCTTCTAACTACGTAATTTTTACCACGAACCACTTGCTCCACCGCCACCAAAACTTCCTCCTCCACCGCTGAATCCACCGAAACTTCCGCCTCCGCCAGAAGAAAATCCACCGAAACCGCTTCCGCCGCCAAATCCGCCGAGAAACATTCCGGAAGAGTTCCATCCACGACTTGAGCCAATAAATCCACGTCGTCTTCCGAAAATTCCTTTTAGAAAAAATGCGGCGAGAATTATTCCGATGTAAAGCAGCGTAGAAAAATTTCCACTATTTTTGTTTCGATGTTTCCTTCCTTCGCCTTTAAATTCTTCTTTTGTAACTTGGACAATTGCTTCAACGCCGTTTGCAATTCCTTGAGCGTAATTTCCTTCGCGGAATTTTGGTGTGATGACATTGCGAATTATATCTGAAGAAACCACATCGGTCAAAACTCCTTCCAATCCATACGCAACTTCGATACGGATTTTGCGGTCGTCTTTCACCACAAGCAAAAGAACGCCATTATCTTTCTTCTTTTGACCAACTAAATTTTTCTCAACAACTCGAAGTGAAAAATCTTCCAAACTTTCTTCGCCGAGCGTTGGAATAATGAGAACGACAATTTGATTGGAAGTTTGTTCTTCAAACGAAATCAGTTTTTTTTCGAGATGATGTATTTCATTTGAAGAGAAAATGTTACATTGGTCAGTAACATAATGTTCAAGTTTTGGAACTTCTATTTTTTGTGCGTACAAAAAATTGAAAATAAAAAACACAAAGACCCCAAGACACAAAGAAAAATAACTTTGTGCCTTTGTGCCTTTGTGGTAAAAAAGCAAATGCGAAATCACTTTTAGAATTTTACTTTCGGTGCAGTTTGCGCAGAACCCTCCGCGGAGAAATACGCTTTCTGTGAAAAACTTCCGAAACCTGCAACGAATGATGCTGGAAACTTCCGTATCAAAACATTGAATTCTTGAACTACTTCCGAGTATCGTTTTCTCTCGACGGAAATTCTGTTCTCCGTTCCTTCTAATTGCGATTGCAGCGAAAGAAAATTTTGATTCGCTTTTAAGTCAGGATATTTTTCTATCACCACCATCAAGCGGGAAAGCGCGCTCGATAATCCTCCTTGCGCTTGTTCAAAACGTTGAAACGCTTGCGGGTCTTTCAAAATTTCCGGCGACACATTCATTTGTCCGACTTTTGCGCGCGCTTCCGTTACGCCGACTAGCACTTCTTTTTCGTGCTCAGCGTATCCTTTCACTGTTTCAACGAGATTCGGAATTAAATCGTAACGTCGCTGATATTGATTTTGCACTTGACTCCACGCGCCGCTCACGCCTTCATCAAGTCCAACGAGTGAATTGTACGTGGAAACGCCCCATGATACAATGCTGAATGCAGTAAATAATAATACGCCGACAACGGCGAGAATAATAATAGTTGATTTTTTCATAATGTATTTTTGTTTGTTTGTAAATTATTTTTTGAAACTTTATTTTGCGAATACTTGCGATTAACTTTTGTCTCTTAACAGTTAAAATACTTTCTTACAGTTTTCTTAAGGTAAAGGTACGTTTTGGTTAATCCAGTCCCACGCATCTTGAGACAGCCATCCTTGAATATTGTTTCTTACTTCAATAATGAGTACACGATCATTATTATTAATATGTTTAACTATTCGATTCCAGATTTGAGTTGGATTTTCTGATGTCTGAATTAACCATGTTGATTCAAGATAGTGCCACCATTTCGGAGATTTTTTTAGTTCTTCAAATAAACCCGAATAATCTCTGTTAGGTGTTTTCAAATCATATATAATTGCAAACGCTTTATTCATTTGGCTATTCTCCTATTTTGATTTAACATCAGTAGAAAGTAAATTATCAATATTCTTGATTTCTTTTTTTTCTGTCCCGTAAGGAGCATTTAATTTTTTATTTGCTAAGTGAGCTGCTTTATCATAAGTAAGATTTTCTGGTTTGAACCAAACTAAAATTGTCACAGTTAAAACTACAAAGAAAAATAGACCAATTCCCCACAGCATTCCAGTAAATTGTTTTTCGGCATCAAATTTCGAATAAACTAATACGAGAGCCAAAAAAGTTTCTACTATCAACAATGCTAAAACAAAAAACCCAAGTGGCTTATCAATAGTTTCAATTATTTTTTCTCGTGCCGTCTTATTTTGGGTTTTCATAACGTCCTTATACTATAATTTTTATTATTCCCAACCAACTTCTTGAAGTATTCCATTTATTCTGACTTTAAGAGACTTTGTTTCAGAATCTGCTGTAATGAATGGTTCTCCACCACTTGCATTATCATAATAATTGATGATTAAATGATTTGGATAAGATATATGGTCATCTGAATATTTAATCGGTTCTGATTGACCATTAAGTACAATATCTCTAATTAATATCAAATTTTGACGAATGTTTTTCAAATGACCTGATTGATTATTTTCTAGTAAACGATTATGTTCGGTTACAGATCTATAACCGTTGAAGTAAAAAACTCTTTGAGAACTGTACTCACCTTTTGAATCTGATTCGCCTTCATAAAAATATGCGCCGTAAGTAAAGTTTCTATTAATTTCTAACGCAAGCCGAGATCGTATTTTATTCAACTCAATATCAGAATGAATATAAACTACGTTATGAAATTTTAGTTGCAAACGTAATGAATCAACTGTCTTTTCTAAGCTTTTCACTCTTTTTTCTAAATCTTCTTTCTTTTGGCTAAAGGAAGTTGAAACCAAAACAATAACTATTGAAAAAAATGATATGTATTTTTTCATATTAAAATCCAAAATTATGTGCTAAAAAATCTTACTAATAAAATTGTCTGGTATTTTTCTTCCCGTACGAAACTGATTTTTATGAATGACAAGATTGTGAAACTAATTTACACTTTCACAAACTCATTCAACTTTGAACGGTTGGAAATTTTTTCAAACACATTCACGGGTATTTCAAGTTGTACAGTTGGTATCGGTGGCTCTTTGCCTTGCGAAAGCATCAACTCAAACGCAATTTCTTTTACCTCTTGAAGTTCGCTAATTGCTTCTTGCGGAGTTTTTCCGTACGCGCACAAACCATCAATCATTTCTATTTCCGCGCAATACATTCCATCGGGATAACGCACCACGCGAATTGGATAATCGTATTTCAAATAATCGTGTAACTTTTTCATAACTATTTTTCTAAATGTTCTTTGAGTTTTTGAATTGACTGAATCGCTTTCCTTACTTGATATTCGGGAAGTATATCATTTCTTCCGTGTGAGACTAAAACTATCAACGAATCAATATTGCGATGACTAAACACGTAATGACTTCCTCCTCGCTTTTGTTGTCGCGTTACAAACCCTAAATCCAATAATAACTTTTCCATTTCCCGAAATCGAATATTTCGCTTTCGCAACAGGAGTTGTTTCACTTCATTATCTATATCAATCATAGAATTTACGCATCAATATAAAATCTAAAATCCGCAATCTAAAATTCTCTCATTCCTTTTTCATCCACTACCGCGAGAATTAATTTTTCTTTCTTTGGTTTTTCTTTTCCAATCGAAAACGCTTTTTGTATTCGCTCTTTCGCTGAATTGAGAACGGAAGAATTGTCGGTGTAAAAAATAGCAAGCGGTTCGTTTTGTAGGATTTCGTCACCAACTTTTTTCTTCAACATAATTCCTGCTTTCATATCAAGAACATCATCCACTTTCATTCTTCCCGCGCCGAGTGAAATAGAAGTCAAACCAAGTTCCAGCGAATCAATTGCTGAAACAAAACCACTTTCTTTTGTAAAAACTTCAACGGCAAATGAACTCTTTGAATACGTTTCTACGTTCTCAATAAATGAAACATCGCCGTTTTGTTTTTTTACAAGTTGCAAAAACTTTTCGTATGCTTTTCCGTTTGCAATTGCTTCTTTACATTTGTCCATTCCCTCATCGAGTGTTTTCGCTTTTCCTCCAAGCATTAACATCGCGCCGCTCAACACGTATGTAACTTCGAGCAAATCAGGAACATTTCTTCCCCGCATACATTCAATACATTCAACAACTTCAAGCCAATTTCCGATTGCAAAACCGAGCGGTTCGTCCATCGCAGTAATAAATCCGAGCGTACGTTTTCCCATCATCGTTCCGATACGCACAAGTGAATTTGCAAGCGCGACACTTTGCTCGAACGTTTGCATAAATGCGCCACGACCGGTTTTTACATCAAGCACAAGCGCATCAATTCCTTCTGCAAGTTTTTTGCTCATAATGCTTCCGGAAATCAGCGGAATACTTTCCACTGTTGCCGTAACATCACGCAACGCATACATTCGTTTATCGGCGGGAGCGATTTCTTTTGTTTGCCCAATCATCACCAAACCGATTTCGCGAATAACATTTTTGTATTCCGCGAGCGAAAGATTGACGTTGAAACCGGGAATGGATTCGAGTTTGTCGAGCGTTCCTCCCGTGTGACCAAGTCCGCGACCGCTAATCATTGGAACGGGAACGCCACACGCCGCAACAAGCGGTGCAAGAATCAGCGACACTTTATCACCAACACCGCCGGTAGAATGTTTATCAACTTTTATTCCGCTGATATCCGAAAGGTCAACAACAACGCCGCTGTGCAACATTTGTTCGGTGAGAATTGTCGTTTCTTCATCATCCATTCCGCGAAAATAAATTGCCATTAGTAATGCGGACATTTGGTAATCGGCGATTGTTCCATCAAGAAAATTCTTGATAAAAAATTCCAATTCAGCGCGAGTAAGTTTTTCTCCGCTGCGTTTTTTACGAATGATTTCTACTGGGTTCACGGTAATTTTAGATTGAATTATTTTTCTACTAATATTTTAGCTATCATTATTCCGCTAATTGTTTTCCCGTCAACAATTTCTTTCTTCATAATTTTTTCCACTGCTTCATTTAAAGAAATGCGAATGAGTTCCATTCCTTCTTCGCCTTCTTCGAGTTGTCTTCCGTTTGGCGCGGGAGAAAGTTGTTGCGCAAGATAAATGTGAAGTTCTTCACTGCAAAACCCCGGTGTTGTAAATATCGAAATCAAATGTTTCCAATCGTTTGCAGCGTAACCGGTTTCTTCTTCAAGTTCGCGTTTCGCACAATCGAGCGGTTCTTCGTTCTGAAATAATTTTCCTGCGGGAAGTTCTATAATTTCTTTCTGCAACGGATAACGAAACTGTTTAATGAGCAAAATCGTTCCATCGTCAAACAACGGAACAATCACCGCTCCGCCGTGGTGAATGGCAACTTCGCGTATTGTTTTTGTTCCGCTCGAAATATATTCACATTCGTCTTTGATAATTTCAAAAACAACACCGTTGTAAATTTGTTTTCTGTTGAGAAGTTTTAGGTTATTCATACATAATATTCACTTGACATTATTAAGGGCAGTTCTAAAAATTAAATTTTTTCATCGGTATGATGTTTTTGTCGTCGGAAACAATATTATCAGTGCTGACAACGAAAATTTGCAACCGAAAAATTATTTCTGATAAATTGTTGTATGAA
>Ga0233425_10001132_pt1 | contig 62119 bp, 47 predicted proteins | sample Watercolumn_Towu_2_FD_181712 | JGI IMG/M metagenome (GOLD analysis project Ga0233425, IMG submission 181712) | Freshwater microbial communities from Lake Towuti, South Sulawesi, Indonesia - Watercolumn_Towuti2014_140_MG | ecosystem: Environmental > Aquatic > Freshwater > Lake | place...
GTGGGGGTGCTCTACTACGCCATCATCTGACGTTGGTCGATGGAACTCTGCGGACCATACCGTGAGCTCAGAGTCTCATCGGCGCTGAGGCCCCGCGAAGCGGGTATGTCCAACACCTCCTCCCGGTCCGGCAGGGACGGGTATCGAGCCCGCGTGCTCGGTCACAATGGGGACGCTATCACGGACCCTCCCTCCGACCCCTGCTCTCCCTGTCGCTTCGGGATGCGCCATCGTCAGTTGGTTCGGCCGGAAACCCGATGCCGCCGTCCCTCGAAGCGCGTCACCACCTCGGCGGTCACCAGGTCGCCCGTGACGTTGAGCACGGTGCGGCACATGTCGAGGATCCGATCGACACCCAGGACGATGGCGATCCCCTCCACGGGGACTCCCACCATTCCGAGCACCATCACGAGGAGCGGGATCGAGCCGCCGGGAATCCCGGCCGTGCCGACGGCGGTCACCACCGACAACAGCACGACCAGGAGCTGCTGAGAGAGCGTCAGGTCCACACCGAACACCTGGGCGAGGAACAGCACGGTCGCGCCCTCGAAGAGCGCCGTGCCGTTCATGTTCATCGTAGCGCCGAGCGGCAGCACAAACCCGGCGATCTCCGGCGGGATGCCCATCTCTTCACGGGCCACGCGCAACGTGGTCGGCAGCGTGGCGTTGCTCGAAGACGTGGTGAAGGCGGTGACCATGACGACGCGAGCCCTCGAGAAGAAGTCCAGAGGGCTCCGACGCGCCACGGTGACGAGGACCACTGAGTAGCCGACGACGAGGAACACAGCCAGGCTCGCGATCACCGTCACCACGTACGCGGCGAGGCTGACGAGGAGGTCGAAGCCGAAGCGTGCCGTGACGCTGAAAATCAGGCAGAACACGCCGACGGGCGCGAGCTTCATGACCAGCTCGATGATGGCCACCGTGACGTGGCCCAGGCTGTCGAGGAACCTGCGCATCGGCCCAGCCTTCTCCTCGGGAAGCGAGACCAGTGCCACGCCAACCATGAGCGCCACGAAGATGACGGCGAGCATGTTCCCCTCGGCGGCGGCCGCCACGGGGTTGCGCGGCACGATGTTCACGAGGAGATCGATCGAGATCTCGTTGCCACCGAGGCCCATCGCGTCCCGCGCCTGGCCCTGGTAGGTCCGCAGGAGTTGATCGCGCAGGGACTCGTCGAGCCCCTCACCTGGGGCGACGACGTTCATGACCGCCAGGCCGAGGACGGTCGACAGCGCGGTCAGCACCAGGAACGTCCCGAGAGAGGTGAGACCGATGCGCCCCACCCTGCGCAGGCTCCCGAGCCCCGCGACCCCGAGGGCGAGCGTCGAGAGGATGAGCGGGATCACGACCATGATGAGCGCGGAGAGCCACATCCGGCCCGCGGGCTCGGTCACGAGGCCGACGAAGCGGAGCAAGCCCGCCGAGCCGCCCACGACCAGGTTCGCCGTCACACCGGCCGCGGCCCCGGCCAGGAGCCCGATCAGTATCCATGTGTGCGTGGCCAGCTTCATGGGAGCGGTCATGGTCACTTGGTCTGCCCCGAGCTGTCAACGCAGCCTGGCCGCCAGGGCACGATCACCGTGAGCGAGCTCTGAACATGGGTCGGTGGTGTGAGGCCGAACCGTCGGTGAGCATAGTACCCCTCGCCACCACGCTGCGCGTCGCCTATCCTCTCCCACGCGGGAGGCGAGAGAGTGACCGAGGAACGAGGAGACGGATCGCTCCAGGCCAGCGGCCTGGCGGCTCGCATGGCCGAGCACAAGAAGGAAGCGACACGACTCGAGCGGGTGCTCCGGGACCTGTCGGAACGCTGGAGCGATCCAAGGGCGGTCGAGAAGGACCTCGACGGTCTGGCCGAACACGCGCTGGAGCGGGCTCTCGAGCTCTCCGCCGGCATCCGCGAGCTGGTCGAACGAGGGAAGACGTGGCTCGCCAGTGAAAAGGAAGAACGCCGCAGCCGGCTGGCCCGGGGCCTGAAGGAAGGCGCCGCGGCGCGGCAGGTCCCCCTGCTCGTCGTCACTCGGGAGCCGCTCGAGCTCCGGCTGCCCCCGCTGGGCGTGGCAATCGACATCGAGGCGGCGCGGGCCACGATCACCTTCGGCCAGCAGGAGCTCGCCGCGTGCCCGGCCGACGCCGAGGAGATCCTCGAGGCCCGCGAGAAGGCCCTGTCCCAGCTCGATCGTTCAGGGTGGGATCCCGAGGTCTTCCACCGCGACCTGCGCCAGGCGTGGCTCGCGGCCGTGGCCAGGACCGGGCAGGGCGAGGGGTGGGTGGAGCTGGCCGAGGTCCTGCCTCAGCTCGCCTTCGCGCTCCAGTCACCGCGCTGGCGCCTGGACCCCAGCCCGCGCAACTTCACTGGCTACGGCAAGGCCCAGTTCCTCTACGAGCTGAACCGCCTGCGAAGCGCGGGGGGCCTGTCGTGCGACGGGTGGCGGCTGGTGCTCGGTCCGGCCACGGGCGCGAGCACACGAGACAAGCGACGCGTCTTCTGGGTCGAGGACGGCGAGGGCCGCGGCGCGTACCACTTGACACTGCGCTTCGCGCGCGACGAGGAGCTTCATGGCCCGAAGAGCTGAGCCGGCGGCCGGACCCGCGGTCGGCCTGTCGAGGAGCCTGGCACGGCACATCATCGACCGCCTGGGCGAGGCCGGCCAGCCTCCGGAGCTGGGCATCGGCCACGTGAACGTGGGCAACCACACGTATCTCGACGTCCTCGAGAACGAGTACCTCAGGCCGATCGTGGACGAGGGACGAGGCTCGTCGTTCAAGCTGGTCCAGGCGTACTTCGGCGGGGGCAAGACCCACTTCCTCTTCTGCGTCCGCGAGCGCGCATGGGGCCTCGGTTTCCCGACCGCGGTGGTGGGGCTCAGCCCCGACGAGTGCCCCTTCGACGACCCGGTGAGGATCTACGCCGCGGTGGCCCGGGAGATCGCCTGGCCGCCGCTGGACCCGACCATCGCGCCAACCCGCGGGATCGACGAGCTGCTGCGGACGGTCCTCGACCTCCGTGCCGCCACCATGACCGAGGACCTGCTCCACGAGTGGATCGTCCGGCACTTGCGCCGCGTGCCAGCCGACTCGCACTCGTATCGGGTCGCGGTCGCCCGTTTTTTGCTCGCGGTGCTCCAGGGCGAGACCGACGCCGAGGACTCACTCTCCGCGTTCCTGCGGGGCGAGAGCGTGCCCGCCTCCGAGCTGCGGGCCTACGGCGTGCGGGAGGAGATCCGACGCGAGACCGGCTTCCGGTTCCTGCGGAGCCTGGTCCAGGTGGTCCAGGCGCTGGGCGCGCCGGGGCTGGTGCTGGCGTTCGACGAGCTCGACCGCAACTTGAGCTTCGGGCCCAGGCGGCGGCGAGCCATTGTCGATAGCCTCCGGCAGCTCATCGACCTCTGCGGCCGCGAGGCGCTTCCCGGGTTGCTGTGCCTCTACGCCGTGCCGCCGGAGTTCCTGACCCGGGTCGTGCCCGAGTACGTGGCCTTGCAGCAACGGCTGGAGGCGCCGGTGACCCTGTCGGTGCGCAGCCCCCAGGCCGTGGTGATCGACCTGGAGAACCTTGACCTCCCCCAGGCCGAGCTCCTGACCCGGATCGGCGAACGCATCCTCGATGTGTTCGAGGCCGCCACCGCGGCCGGGCTCGACCACGAGCTCCAGACCCGCAACCTCGGCCTCCTCGCTGGGGAGGTGCTCGAGCGCACCTGGGACGTGGCGCACCGACGGGCATTCGTCAAGGCCGCCGTTGCCCTCCTGCACGAGCAGCGAGGGGCCGGCGAGCGGGAGCTGACGCCCGCGGAGGTCCAGGGGCTCACCAGCCAGGCCGCGACCGTCGAGCCCCTGGGCGACGACGCCGAGGAGTTCTGAGCCCGTGGCCCTGGCGCGAGGACAGCGGGTCGCGCATCCCGGGTTCGGTCCGGGAACGGTCAAGGCCGTGATCGACGGCGGACGCAGGGTGCGAGTCGAGTTCGACAGGTTCCCCGGCATCCCCTACACCCTGCCGGCGGCGCAGTTCGAGCCCGTGGGAGACATCGCCGCCCCAGCCGAGACAAAGAAAAAGAAAGCGACGCGCCAACAAAAGACCACGCCGAAAACCAAGAAGGCAGGCACTTCCACGGCTCGGCGTGGAGCCCCGAGGCCCGTGGTGGACGACGTGGACCGAGTGGACCACGTGGACACTGGAGCTCGCCGACCCCTCGGGTCGTCCACCTCGTCCACTCCGTCCACTCCCGAGCGTGCCGCGTCTTTCGCTGCGTCGGCGCGCCAGCTCTTCGAGGCCCTCCGCATGGGCGTGGTGCCTCCGGCGCTGCTCGATCGCTACACCGTAGGACGGGACGAGGAGATACGGCGGCTCCGGGCCTTCATCGAAGGCCGTCGGGGGCTGCTCGTCATCGAGGGACATTACGGCACGGGCAAGACCCACCTGATCGAGCTGGCCACGAGCGAGGCGTGCCAGGCCGGGTACGTCACGAGCCGCGTGTCGTTCGATGCCGTGGAGGTACCGCCGAGCAACCCGCTGCGGGTCTACCGCGAGCTGGTGGCCGGCCTCCGGTACCCTCCAGGCGGCATCGCGGGAGGCCTGACGCCGGTCTTCTCACGGCTCCTGCGCAGCCGTGTCCATCGCCAGACCGGCACGGCGTCGTTCCACCGGTACCTCTCGCCTGCGCTCTTCGCGCTTGCGGAGGGTAGCGCCGAAGCGTCGGAGGCGGCGTTGGCGTTCGTCGAGGGCCGTGGTGGATCGAACGCCGACGAGGTGCAGCACGAGCTCCGGCTCTGCGGCTGGTCCGGCCCGAGGATGCTCGCGCTCCCTGACTGGCGGACATTTGGGCAGGTGTTCCTCTATCTGGTGGGTGGGATCGCGGTGTGGGCACGCGATGCGGGGTTCGCGGGTCTGGCGGTGTTCTTCGACGAGGCCGAGGCCCTCGACAGCCTCGAGCGCACGTCCCGGGAGCTCGCGGAGACTGTCCTGCGCTACTTCGCCGCGGCCACCCTGCCCGAGGATACGCTCCCGTTCGATGTCGGTCGGCTCTACCGCGGCGGTCAATCGGTCCATCGGAGCCTCCCCCACCTGTTCCGGGCCGACCAGCCGCTCCTCGCGTGCTTCGCCTTCACGCCGTTGCCCGAGGTGAGCACGGCGATCGAGGCCGCTGGAGTCAGGGGGAAGCACCTGCTCGAGATCGAGGGGCCGACCGCCGCGCACCTGCCCCGGCTCGCCGAGCGGCTCGTCGCGCTCCATCGCGAGCTCCACCCGGATCACCGCTTGGATGCCGGGCACGTGACACGGCTCGTCGAGCACATCGAGCGAGGGCTCCGTGCCGGGGTCCTGTCCACCACTCGCTCGGTCACGCGTCTGGCCGTGGAGTACCTCGACGTGGCCCGGCACCTGCCGGAGCGGGCGTCGGACGCGCTGGAGGACATCTGAACGACGGCAGCGCCACGATGATCGGCGCAGAGCTCCGGAGCGCCCTGCCCCGGACGTACCACGCATTCTTCGGCCGTCACGGCCAGCCGCGACCGATCCAGCTCGGCGCTGCCAGACCGCTCCTGGACGGACGCGACGCCCTGCTCATGGCGCCCGCGGCCTCGGGCAAGACCGAGGCGGCCTGCGCGCCGCTGTGCGAGCTGCTCCTGACACGGGAGTGGGAGCCTCCGTCGGTGCTGGTCGTCAGCCCGACGCGGGCCCTGGCCAACGACCTCCACCGGCGGCTGGAGGGACCGATGGCCGAGCTCGGCATCTCGCTCGGCCGCTGGACGGGCGAGCGCAAGGAGCCCGCGGCCGGGCGGCGCTCGGGACGCGGCGTCGTGCTTCCCGCGGTGACCCTCGTGACGCCCGAGTCGCTCGACTCGTTGCTCTCACGCCGTCCCGAGCGGCTCGGGACGGTCGAAGGGGTCGTGCTCGACGAGCTGCACGTCCTCGACGGCACGACCCGGGGAGACCAGCTCCGGATACTCCTCGGCCGCCTGCAGCACCTCCGCGGAAATCTCCTAACCGTGGCGGTCAGCGCCACGATGGCGCACCCCGAGGCGGTCGCCGGACGCTACCTCCGTGACGCGGTCCTCGTGCGGGATGACCGCCGCCACCCGATCAAGGCGCGCCTCGTGCGAGGGAGGGCGCCGAGGGTGGTCGCGCGGCACCTGGAGGGCCTCTGCCGTCAGGGCCGGACGCGCAAGGTCCTGCTCTTCGCCGACCGCCGCGACCTCGTCGAAGAATACGCTGCGGAGCTGCGCTCGATGCCCGTGTTCCAGGGCGCCGTCTTCGCCCACCACGGCAGCCTGTCGCGGGCGGTGCGCGAGGCCACTGAGGAACGCTTCCTGGCTGCGCCCAGGGCGTTGTGCGTGGCCACGATGACCCTGGAGCTCGGGATCGACATCGGCGACATCGACGTCGTCGGTCTGCTCGCGCCGCCGCCCGACGTGTCGTCGCTGCTCCAGCGGATCGGCCGCTCGGGCCGCCGCGGCGTCGGTCCGCGGGCACTGTGCTTCGCGGTGCACGACGCGGCGCTCTTCCGGTACCGGACCCTGCTGGACCTGGCCGCCTCGGGCGACCTGGCGGCCGATCCCGCGTGCTTCCACCCGTCGGTGCTGGTCCAGCAGGTCCTGAGCCTGCTGCACGAGAATCCCGGCCGGTGGGTGAGCGCCTCGGCGCTGCACCGCAGGCTCGACCCCGACCTGGCCTCGCACTGGCCGACCGCGCGGATCGAGGGGCTGCTGAAGCACCTGGCCAGGGACACGGAGTGGCTGGAGCAGGCCGGTGGGGGCAGGTACGTCGCCGGCGAACGGACCGAGCGCCTCTGGCAGCGGGGCCGGCTCCACTCCAACATCGAGACCCAGGGAGAGCTCGAGGTGGTGGACCAGCTCACCGACCAGGTCATCGGCGCGGTGGCCCGCTGGGAGAGAGGTCCGGCCCTGCGGCTCGGCGGGCGGGGCCGGCGGGTGGTCCGTGCCGACAGCCGGCGGATCGTCGTCGGCACAGCGGCATCGGGAGAAGCGCCACGCTTCGCTCCGCGCGGTGTACCGATCGTGGGCCGGGCCCTGGCCCGGGCTCACGGTGCGAGGCTCGGCGTGGCTGACGGCTCGTGGCCGCTGGCGGTGCGCGAGGACGGCGCCGCGCTGCTCTTCCACTTCGGCGGCACGGCGTGGGGCTTCCTGGTATCGGCGGCGCTGGTCGATCTCGCCGACGGCATGACGCCACGGCTCCCCGCGCCCGTCCTGGACGCGGGGCCGTTCGCCGTCACGCTGGCGCATCCGCTGCTGGCTCGAGTACCCGCATTCGACACGGAGGCGCTCGAGGCGCTCTGCCGCCGACAGCGTCGGCGCCTCGCCCGGATCCTCGCGATGGGCCCCTTCCACCGCGACCTCCCACTCGACGAGGCCGACGCAGCGCTCCTCGAGGCGGCGGACGTGGCTGGCCTCGCGGCCGAGCTTTCACGAGCCTGTGTCTGCGAGCCGCCGCCCGGGGCCGATCCGGCCGTCTGGGCCGAGCTCGCCTGACTCGTGCGAGACGACCCCTCGACACCGATTGACGCGAGATCATCGACCTCGTAGCTTGTCCTAGGTCCATGGGACGCACATCGAAGAAGAAACAGAGCGTCGTGCCCTCGCTGTCCCGCGATGAGATCGCTCGAAGGCTCGAAGCGCAGAACAGGAAGGAGATCGGCGAGCTCTTCGACCGCATCAACCGCCTGGCCCGGCAGGGGATGATCCCCCCGGCCGAGCGGAAGTGCATCGCGTCCATCCAGAGCCTCCACGACCGGAGGTACCTCAAGGAGTGCATCTCCGAGGCTCGCGCCTTCATCATCCGATGCGAGCGTCACTGGGAGGCGCGTCGCCCCACTGTTCCCCGGGGCCCGCAACCCAAACCCGGGCGGCCCCGGTCGAGGGAGTCGAGCACACCGCCGACTCGCACGACCGACACGCGCCGGGCCGTACCGGCGCAGGCAGTCGCGCCCCCGGCTCCCGAGCCTCGTCCCCTGGCCCCGCCTGGCCCGGACATCCCCCTGCCCGAGCCGATCCCCGGGGCCACGCCGGTCTCCGTCGTCGCCGAGCCAGACGACCGGTTGTTGTTGCGTCTGCTCGGAGGCCGACACGACGAGCTCGTAACGGTGTTCCTCGCCCGCCGCGGCATCGAGCTGCTCGCCGAGGAGCGATTCGACCGGCTGCTCTCGCTCCCCTCTCTCCGGGGCGTGGACCACTACACCTACCAGCACGAGACCGTGCTCCGAGTGCTCAAGCGGTTCCGGGGCCGGGTGCTCCTGGCCGACGAGGTCGGTCTCGGCAAGACCATCGAGGGGTGCATGGTCCTCAAGGAGTACATGCTGCGGGGCCAGGTGCGCCGTGCGCTGATCCTGGTCCCGCCGGCGCTGGTGGGCCAGTGGTCGGCCGAGCTCGCGGACAAGTTCGGCATCGAGACGAGCACGACCCACGACTCCCTCTGCCGCAGCGACCCGACCCGGTTCTGGAGCACCGGCCATGTGATCGTCGCCAGCTTGGCCACAGCCCGGAGCCCGGCGCAGCGCGAGCACGTGCTCGGCCAGCGGTTCGACCTGGTCCTCGTGGACGAGGCCCACCACATCAAGAACCGGGCGACCAGGAGCTGGGAGCTGGTCAACGAGCTGCGGAGCCGGTTCTTCCTCATGCTCACTGCCACGCCCGTCGAGACCAACCTCTCGGAGCTGTACAACCTGGTGACATTGCTCCGTCCGGGCACCCTTGGCACCGAGGCCGACTTCCGCCGCCGCTTCGTGAGCTCCGACGACCCGGCCCAGCCCAGGGACCCGGAGAAGCTGCGCGAGCTGCTCCGGGAGGTCATGATCCGCAACACCCGCGCGGTCTGCGGCGTCATGCTGCCGCCACGGACGGCCCGGACGATCATCGTCCGGCCCTCGGCCGAGGAGTCGAGCCTCTACGACCTCCTGCTCCAGGAGACACGGCGCCTGGGGCTCCGGCACCGGCCCCTCTTCCGGCTGCTCCTCGAGGAGGCGGGGAGCTCGCCCCAGGCACTGACCTCGACCGCGTCCGCGTCGCGGGCTCGCGGCCAGGACCCCGCCGTCGACCGAGCCCTGAACGAGATCGCGGATGCGGCCCGGTGCGTACGGACCACGGAGAAGCTCGACCGGCTCGCCGAGCTGATCCCGGGCGACAAGGTGCTCGTGTTCACCCGGTTCAGGGCGACCATGGACCAGATCGCCGCGGACCTCGCGGGCCGGGGCATCACCTTCACCCCGTTCCACGGCGGGATGACCGCGCAGGAGAAGGACAGCGCGGTCGCCGCCTTCGCCGCCGACGGAGTCGACGTGCTGCTCTGCTCGGAGATCGGCGGCGAGGGCCGCAACCTCCAGTTCTGTCACCGGCTGATCAACTTCGACCTCCCGTGGAACCCGATGAAGATCGAGCAGCGGATCGGACGGATCCATCGCATCGGCCAGACGGAGACGGTGGAGGTCGTCAACCTCGCGTGCGCCGAGACCGCCGAGGAGCGCATCCTCGATGTGCTCGACCGCCGCGTGAACCTCTTCGAGCTGGTCGTGGGTGAGATGGACCTGCTGCTTGGCGAGTTGACCGACGAGCGCGACTTCGAGGACCAGGTCTTCGACATCTATGCCGGGAGCACGGCTGACGAGCAGGTCGAGTCTGGGTTCGAGGAGCTGGCCCAGCGGCTCATCGGCGCCCGGTCCAAGCTCGAGAAGACCAGGGCCCTGGACGAGGCGCTCTTCGGCCAGGGGTACGAGGCGTGATGGGAGGCTCGGTCATCGGCTTCGTCGAGGGCGTGCTCGAGCAGGAAGGCGCGGCGGTCGAGCATCCGCTCCCCGATCGGCTCGCAGTCCTCCTGCCCGACGAGCTCCAGAACGAGCTCGGCCTGGAGGAGCTCGCCACTCTCGTTGACGGCGAGGATGAGGCGAGCGGCGGCGCCGTCGCCTGCGGCTACGGCACGGAGCTCCTGGGGGCGGTGGCCCGTCTCGCGCTCGGGCGACAGGGCCGGGTCTTCGCCGGGACGGTGGACTGGCCCACCCCCCCGCCGCGGCCGCCCAAGTGCTACGAGGGGCTGAACCTGTCCCTCAAGCCCGGCGATGTCACCGAAGCTCCTCTCTGGAACCTGATAGGCTTCGGCCGGTACGAGGCGACATGCGACGACCTCCGGGAGGGGCTGATCACGGTGGCGGTCTCGGCGGCCCAGGGGGTCCCGATCACGCTCCCGGAGCTCGAGGCGTTCCCGTGTCGCCCGATCGACCTGGAGGACCTCCCGGCGGAGCTGCTGCGAGCGGGCTTCGCGAGGCTCCGTGAGGCCATGATCGCCGAGACGGTGAGTCAGGTCGCCGGGTTCCGCGAGGCCGTCTCCAGGCGCCACAGGCGCGACGCCGAGCGGGTGGACCGCTACTTCGCCGAGGTGGCCGAGGACCTGAGGAAGCGGATGAGGACCAGGCGCGACGCCGCGGGGCTGGAGAGCAAGCTCGACGCGCTCCCCGCCGAGCGGCAGCGGCGGCGGGCACAGCTCTCCGCCAACCACGCCATCCAGGTTGGAGTTGACCTCGTCGCGCTCGTCGCGCTCCGTGGGCCCGGCCTCCGGGCGAGCCTCGAGGTGCGACGGCGAAAGCACGAGGTGTCCATCCCGGTGAGCTTCGACGCACTGGCCAACGAGTGGGTGGCGCTCCGGTGTGACGGCTGCGGCCGCCCCACCTTGGCTTTCGCCATGTGCGACGAGGCGGCCCACCTGCTCTGCCGCGAATGCTGGGACTCCAGCGGGACCGGCGGCCACCGGGACTGCTTCCGCTGCGCGGGCAAGCCGCTGCACCCCTTCTGGCAACGGTCGCTCGCCAAGCCGCCCCTCAGGGTCGGCCCCGTGGCGGAGAGGCCGGCGCCGCCACCCACCGCTCGACCGACCGCTCCACCACCCACTGCTCGCCCGACCACTCCGCCGCCCGCTGCTCGCCCGACCGCGCCGCCGCCCGCCGCTCGACCGACCGCGCCGCCGCCCGTGCCCGTGCGGCTTCGCGGGCCCGCTCGCGAGGTCCTCGCGTCGGACTCCGACACTCCGGACCTTTCGACCCTTCGCCGCCGCGTCGGACCTCGTGGACCATTGATGGACGCGCGACTCTCAACGGTGTCGCTCATCCTCAAACGCCACGGGCGGCCGCTGACCAGCGGCGAGATCCGCAGGGAGATCGAGGTCACGGCCGAAGCCCTCTGGGAAGTTCTCAACGTCCTGGAGATGCACGGATTCGTGGAAAAGACGGGGCAGCGACGCGGGACGCGGTACTGCTGGATCGGACCGTAGACCGGACCGCGGACGATGACTCCGGGCAAAGGTGTTGCTTCGATCCCGTCGTTGCTGTAGCGCTCTTCGCTCGTGGATGCGCCCCTCCAGATCGCCCTGTCGCCAGGTGGACAGCCGCACGTCGAGCGACAGGCTCCAACCGTGGCCCAGCGGGCACGACGGCGCGCTCGACGCAAGGCCGAGGTTCAGCGCCGTGGAAAGTTGAAGCCGTTGTCGAACGCCTGCCCGGGCTCGTCGGTGCAGAAACCGTGGCACGTGGGATCGTTCCGTCCTGGACGTGCCCGTAGTAGGTCATCCAGCCACCCCTGATGAAGACGACCCTGTTCCGATCGATTCTCATGTGCGCTCTTCCAAGAAGTTGTGGACCACACCGCTGCACTCGAATCCACCACGAGCACGGCCCGCCTGCAACGGGAATCTCCGGGCCGGCTCCGCGCCCGCGGCCATTCAACAACGGTGCGGACACCGCACGGCGCATCTTTCCCTCCTGACGACGCGAACGCTATCCTGGTGGCACGAGCATCCCACAGGGGAGGGTCATGCGCGACTGGGGACGGTTTCCCTTCCTCGACCGGCCTACAAGGCTCGAGCTCTGGGACATCATCTCGACCAGGGAGTAACCGTTTGCCGCGCTCCGTGGCGCCTCAGACCGGGGCGACGTTCAAGACCTCGAGGAAGGGTGGTCTCCGCTTGTTCCCCAGCCCCAGAGGCTTCACATCGACAGGACGACGTGCACGACCTCCTCGCCGGGCCACAGGGTCTCGACGCAGGTGCCAGAGCGGCCGGTCCGGTGGCGTGAGCTCGCGGCCCCAGAACCACGCGTCTCGACGACCGGCGCAGCGAGGAGCCCGTCGATCCAGGCGGCCACTTTATCGACGCTCGGCGTCGCGTGCTGCGGCTCCCCTGCGCTTGCGGCGTCCTCGACCGCGAATGCGTGGAGCGCCCGGGGCCAGAGCCGGCGGTGGAGGTCCGATGAGCCGTACCACTCCGCCTGCCGGATGACGCCGTTGATCACGACGACGTGACCCACGGCGTCCACCGCCTCGGGGCCCACCGGGCCGGTGGAGCTCGCGCCGCAAGACCTCGCCCGCCTCGAGCGCTGCGAACCGGGCCAACTCAATGTGCTTCATGTATCGGCTCTCGGTCATGTCGATCCCTCCTGCTTCGATGGCAGAAAGACCTGTCGAGCGGGGCATGTCTGACATCGGAAAAATCGACTCAGCTCAGCCACCCAATCGTTTCGACCCGTGTCGTGGTGACGACTCCGTCTGGGAGCGGGGCTCAAAACGGGACCTCGTTGTCGTTGAACTGAGGTTCCGGCCCCCAGAGGGATGCCTGCTCCGTGACGATCTCCCGCTTCTTGCACAGGAGGGCAGCGCGGGCCTGGCCAGCGGGTGTGATGCGGTACCGGTTCGAGTTTCCCAAGCGCTCCATCAACCCGCTCTGGATCATGCGCTGCCTCATGATCGAGAGGTACCCGTGACGACAGGACCGATCGGTGACCTCATCGACCTTGCGGTTCATGTCCGTGGCCGAGCACGTGCCTCCCTTGCCCAGCAGGGTGACGAGCATGATGTCCTCGTGGCTCATCCGGTCGAAGGACACGCTGTCCCGTTCGATGCCCGGCAGGTCGTCGATGAAACCGTGGTTCCGGTTGGTCCGCATGAACGCCTCGCGCCGCTCCCTGGTCCACCGGGCAGCGTACGGGTCGACCCGAGCGATGAGGTCGTACAGCTCGACGTAGTACCCGTCGCCCTTCCCGGGCGGTGCCCAGCTCATGGAGGCCCTCAGGCACGCCATCAGCGTCCTGAACCACAGGTACACCTTCTCGGGCTCTCGCGTTCCGGAGTGGTGGCGGAACTCCACGCGGAACCTCTCGTCCTTGTGATACCGGGTGAGGTTGACCAGCCGGTACCGCTCCGTGCTCGCATTCTTCCGCGCCCGGGAGACATGGGAATGGAACGAGCTCAAGAGCTCCTCGTAGTCGTTGGCCCTGGCGAACCGGTTATTCGACCTCGAGACGGGCATGAACGTCAGGAACGCGAGCTGGAAGTACACCATGAAGGCCAGGAACTGCTGGGCCACCTTTCCATCGACGTTCGCAAGACCGAAGTGGACGTGGAACCCGCACCCCTGCCACAGGTGCGAGTCGCTGGTGAAGGCGTTGATGATCCGGATCGCCTCGAGGAAGTCGTACAACTGGTCCGGGGAGAACACGGGAGATGCGATCTCCCACCCGTGGGTCCCCGCTCTCCCCGCGCTCCCGTCCGTCTTGATGTCCCACGTCTCGCCGGTGGAACGATGGTTGTAGTTGAACACCCGGACCCGGTCGCCGCCGTACTCCCGGGTGAGCAGTCCCTGGATGTCATCGATGTAGGCCCCGAAGGGGGTGTCGAACTCCAGCTCGAAGCCCAGGGACAGCCACCTGACTGGCTCTTCTTTCCAGTATTCGGGCATGGTCACTCCTCCTGGTGTCACCTGCGCATCGGGTTTCACAGCCGTCTGGCCGGGTCCTCACGCGGCATCACGGAGCCGTCCTTGCTTCTTGAGATCGTTCTTGGCCTTGCGCCGGATGGGCGCGACGTCCCGGTTCTTGTACACGGAGATCACCGTGCCGTCCTCGATGAGGACCGTGGTCCCCTCCCACCGCAGCGCCCGGGCGTCGTGCGCACCCGACCGCTCGATGTCGCGCCGCCGCAGGACGTGGAAGCAGATCCCGGTGCGGTGGTACACGTGCCCCCATCGCAGGGTGAAGTCGATCGCGTCCTGCCCGATCCCACGCTGGTTCATCCGACGGTCCGCATGACGTGTCACTCGCATCTCGTCCCTCCTCAGCAGCAAGACGACCAGAAAGAGGACCTCCTGACAGCTTTTTCCCTCGATTTCATCGTGAATCGGAGGCGTGACAGATACGGTCACGGGGCGTGGGTGGCCTTCACGCTCCAGGACGGGGGGAGATCTGGCTACGTTCCGTCCGTTCTCCTGGATTCACCCCCTTTGCGCACGACCTGGGCACAGATCAGGACACAGGCAAACGAGGGCGATTCGAAACCAGATGGAGCTGGTTGAGGACATCGAGTGTGCGAAACTCGTTGCGCCGATCTCGACCTTGCGGTAGCGCTCGCCCTTCGTGGGTGCTCTCCTCCAGATCGCCCTGTCTCCAGGTGGACGGCTCCGCGTCGAGCGCTGCTCCGAGGGAGAGGCCGACGTCCGGCAGAGTGATCTCTCGAGGATCGCGGGCGCCTTCGAGCGCGGCGCCGGTCACGGTCTCCTGCACCTGGGGGCCGAGGAGGTCAGGACCGAGCTTCCGGCCGATCTGGCTCACTTCAGGGAGCTCGGACGCCTGTTCATGGCGCGGCTCTGCGCGGTGACGGACCTCGAGGAGCGCCGCGAGACCGTCGATGTGCCTGTCCCTACCGAGGAGCTCGGCCGGTTCATCCTGGGCGCGCCGCCCTTCAAGGGCGCGGAGTACCTCTCCGCCGAGGTCCTGTCCGAGCTGTGGACCGCGACGCTGTCCGCGTTCCGGGCCGACGTCGCGGGCTACCCCGGTACAGTCCAGGACTACCTGCGAGGCCGGAGCCCCGTCTGGAACGTCGTGGGGCGCATCTGCCTCCACCTCGCCGAGAACAAGCGGGACATCGAGCACCCCTTCGCGTTCCTCGCGACGTACGCCACGAAGCTGTCGGAGCGGGGCACGGTCCAGCACCTGCCGCTGGGCAGGGCGCTCGCCGAGTACGCCGAGCAGCGCGACCGCGACAAGCTGCTGGCCCTGCTGCTCCCGGTGCAGCGCGCGGCCGAGGACAGTGAGTTGCTCCGCGAGCTGGTCACGACGCGGGCCATCTACCAGCCTCAGCGCTGGAACGCGGGGCAGGCACATGTCTTCCTGCGGGAGGTCCCACTGTTCGAGTCCCGGGGCCTCGTGGTCCGGGTCCCCGCGTGGTGGAACGTTCGGCAGCCGCCGCGCCCGCGAGTCCAGGTGACCGTGGGCGAGCGGCCGCGGTCCTCTCTGGGCGTCGACTCGATGCTCGACTTCTCGGTGGCGGCGACCCTCGACGGAGAGCCCCTCTCCCGCGATGAGCTCCGGGAGGTCCTGGCGGCGAGCGAGGGTCTCGTCCTGCTCAAGGGGAAGTGGGTCGAGGTGGACCACGACCTGCTGAGCCGGGTGCTCGACCGCTGGCAGGAGGTCGAGGGCCTGGCCCGGGAAGGGCTCACGTTCGCCCAGGCCATGCGGCTCCTGGCCGGCGCGTCCATCGATCGAGGCGACGTGCTCGACGACGCGACGCTGCGGGAGTGGTCGCACGTCCGCGCCGGCGCCTGGCTCCGCGAGGTGCTCGCCGGGCTCCGCGACCCCGCGGGCCTGGGCGCGGTCGACCTCGGCGACGAGCTGCACGCCACGCTGCGCCCCTACCAGGAGGAGGGCGTCCGCTGGCTGTGGCTGCTCTGGAGCCTCGGCCTCGGGGCCTGCCTGGCCGACGACATGGGGCTCGGCAAGACCATCCAGGTCCTCGCGCTGCTCCTCCTCGTGCGCCGCAAGCCGGGGCACGGCCCGAGCCTGCTGGTCGTGCCCGCCTCGCTGATCGCCAACTGGAAGGCCGAGATCTCGAGGTTCGCACCGGGTCTCGGAGCGTTCGTGGCCCACCCGTCCGACTCGTCCGGGTCCGCGCTCGACGAGCTGTCCGATCGGACGCTCGAGGGGGTGGACCTCGTCATCACCAGCTACGGCATGCTCCGCCGCATGCCGCGACTGGCCGAGGTCTCCTGGGAGCTCGTGGTGCTGGACGAGGCGCAGGCCATCAAGAACCCCGGGACCCGGCAGACGCGGGCCGCGAAGAAAATTCCGGGCCGGGTGCGCCTCGCGCTCACGGGCACTCCGGTGGAGAACCGGCTCACGGACCTCTGGTCGATCTACGACTTCATCAACCCGGGCCTGCTCGGCACGGCCACGCAGTTCCAGGAGCTCGCACGTCGCATGACCGATGGGGCGCGAGGGGGCTTCGCCCCGCTGCGGGAGCTCGTCCGGCCCTACCTCCTGCGGCGTCTCAAGAGCGACAAGCGCGTCATCGCCGACCTGCCGGACAAGACCGAGATGCGCGCCTGGTGCGGTCTGACCAGGACCCAGGCCGCGCTGTACGAGCAGTCGGTGAAGGCGCTGGCCGAGGCGCTCGAAGACACGACCGAGGGCATCGAGCGGCGCGGCATCGTGCTCGCGTTCCTGATGCGGCTCAAGCAGATCTGCAACCACCCCTCGCAGTGGCTCGGCGACGACCGCTTCGACCCGAGGGACAGCGGCAAGCTCCTGCGCCTGTCCGAGCTCTGCCAGGAGATCGCCGCGCGACAGGAGAAGGTGCTGGTCTTCACCCAGTTCCGGCAGATGACCGACCCGCTCGCACGGCACATGGGCGGGATCTTCGGCCGGGACGGCGCGGTGCTGCACGGCGGGACCCCGGTCACGGCGCGCGAGGCCGTGGTGGCCTCCTTCCAGCGCGACGACGGGCCGCCGTTCTTCGTGCTCTCGCTCAAGGCCGGCGGCACGGGGTTGAACCTCACCGCCGCCTCGCACGTGATCCACTTCGACCGGTGGTGGAACCCCGCGGTCGAAAGCCAGGCCACGGACCGGGCCTACCGGATCGGCCAGCGGCGCAACGTGCTCGTTCACAAGTTCGTCTGCCGAGGGACGGTCGAGGAGCGGATCGACGAGATGATCACCGCCAAGGAGGACCTCTCCGAGGAGGTCCTCCGCGGCAGCGGCGAGGCCCTGCTGACGGAGCTCCCGGACGAGGAGCTGTTGCGCGTGGTGGCGCTGGACCTGAACAGCGCCATCGCGGAGTAGAGGAGAAGAGATGGGACGAGGTTGGGGACGGCGAGGACGGAGGTCTTCGTACTACGAAAGCTACTACCCGCGGCAAGCGACGGTCGCGGAACGCCAGGCCCAGGCCGCGACCGAGATCAAGAAGCTGGCCCGGGGCGGGCGCGATCTCCGGCCCGTGTGCATCGAGGGCCGCACCATCGCCCGCACGTTCTGGGGCAAGGCATGGTGCACGAACCTCGAGGCCTACAGCGACTACTCGAACCGCCTGCCGCGAGGACGGTCGTACGTGTGCAACGGCCTGGTGCTGGACCTGAGGATCGACCCCGGCGAGGTGACGGCGCTGGTCAGTGGGACCCGGCTGTACACGGTGAAGATCGCCATCGCGGAGCTCCCGCGGGAGCGGTGGCGGTCCGTGGTCGAGCAGTGCGCCGGCGAGATCGGCTCGGTCATCGAGCTGCTCCAGGGCAAGCTGTCCCGGAGCGTGATGGAGATCATCACGCGCAAGGACGAGGGGCTCTTCCCGGCACCGCGGGAGATCCGGCTCTCGTGCACGTGCCCGGACTGGGCGACGATGTGCAAGCACGTGGCCGCGACGCTCTACGGCGTGGGCGCCCGCCTCGACGAGGAGCCGGCGCTGCTCTTCCGGCTGCGGCAGGTGGACGAGGGGGAGCTGATCCGCTCGGCCGGCGACCTGACCTTTCTCGACGGCGCCGACGGCGCGATCGCGGAGGACGACATCACGGACATCTTCGGCATCGAGCTCGACGGCACGGCGGAGCAGGACGCGCCGGCGCCAGCCAGCCCTCCGAAGCGCTCGCGGAAGCCGGCTCGGACCCAGGCGGAACCGATCGAGAAGCCGCGGCGCGGACGCTCGAAGGCCGTGAGCACCGTCGAGAAGAAGCGCGCACCGGGGAAGGGTCGCCACAAGCCCCTGGTGCCGCCCGTCGGTGAGCGAGTGACGGCGCGCGACCTCGTGGGATCGGGCGTCCCCCACTCGACGATCCAGGGCTGGCTCCGATCGGGCGTGCTCGAGCACTCGGGCGAGCGAGGCATCTACCTGACCACGGCGCGGACCGAGGGCGAGGTCAGGAGCTTCCTCTCGAGCGCGCCGAAGCCGCAGTCACAAGCGCGACCTGCACGAAATACGAGATCGAGAGCCGGCGCCGCTCGAAAGGTGCGGAGATGAGGGGTATGGTCGTGGCATGACGCTCCGGGTCCACTGCCACCCTCCTCAGGGATCAGAACTTCGTGGCTCTGGTCTCGGGCAACATGAAGGCCTCCGTCCGCGAGCGGATCTTCGCCGGGTTCAACACACCGCTCCTGCCCGAGATCCTCGTGTGTACGGCCGTGGGTCAGGAGGGCATCGACCTCCACCCCTATTCCTTGCCGGCACCTACGACGAGCGCAGGTAGGTGTGGAGGGCAGGTAGGAGAAGTCGATGACGCGCCAGAGGGCCTGGTCGAGGCCGTAGACGAAGCGGCGCAGGGTGATGCTCTTGCCCACGCCTGGGGGGCCGCTGACCAGGCAGAGGCCGCGGACGTCGGTCCAGAGCTGGAGGCCGCGGAGCAGCTCGCGCTGGCTGGAGGAGTCGAACATCTGGGCGGCCTTCATGTTCTTGGCGAAGGGCATGAGGGTGAAGCCGAAGTGGCTGCGCAGGCGCAGCTTGTCCGACCAGGTGGTGTCGTTCATGGTATAGCTCCTTTCGGCGCGCCGGCGAGCGAGCTGGGCTCTGACCTGGTAGCGGTGGCTCAGGAGCGCAGCGTCTCGGCCTCGACCTTCAGGGGCTCGCCGTGCTCGTCCTTCCACTCCCGAGCGGCGAGCTGCTCGAGCATTCTCTTCTTCTGCCCCCGCCTGGGCCGAGCCGCGACGTAGGCGCTGATGACCTCGTAGCGGCACAGGGCCTTGCGGAGCTGGGGGTCGAACCTGTCGTCGTCCATCGTCACCTCCTCGCTCGCGGCATGAAAACCAGGGTCGCAAGCGTGGACCCATGATGACGGCCCAGCGGGCTGGGCTCGACGCCACGTTCTGTGGGATCGAAGACCGGGAGGGCTTCCACCCCGATGGGGCAATAGACTACCGTCGTCTCCCAGGAGCGGGCGTCCGGGAGGTCAGAACATGCACTGGTTGTCTCGGTCGTCCCACCTCCCGCGAGCCTCGGCCAGAAGGCATGCGACGGGGACGTCGAGCACGAGGGCGCCGATGAAGAGGATTGCGAGAGCCCGCCAGAGGCACTCAACCAGTGACGGACTCTGCCATCGTCGGCGCAGGAGTGCTTTCGGGGGAGAGAGACCTCCCTTGAACAAGGACTCTACGCGTCGTCCGGGACTTCGCCCGGAAGACGTGGCCCCTTCGGGGCAGTTGTCGTTCCTCGCAACGGTCTACAATGATACATGATCGCCGAGGATGCCTTCAGCCAATACTACTCCGACCTCTTGGACGACACCTACGACGTGGTCGACCGCATCGTGCTCAATGCCTACTTTCCCCTCGCCTGCGGACCAGGCGGCTTCCGAACCTGGTGGCGGCAGCTTTACGATGGGGACGCCGACCTGGACGACACACACCTGATGCGCCTGGCCGGGCGCTTCTCCCGTCGTGTCCGCGGATGGGCCAAGAAGAACAACATCCCCGTGGTCTACGGGAACGCCGGCGAGCGAAAGCACCGCATCGCCGAGCAATATCTCCCCGAGGACCCCGACTTCCGCGGGATCTTCCTGGTGCTGATCGGACGAGCCCCAGCACCGGTGTGGGAGGTCCAGCGTTCCGAAAAGGGTGCGCTCAACATCCGACGCAAGAACCCGATGCCCTGGGTGAACCACTACCACTTCCACATCATCGATGAGCAGTGGGGGCACCTGACGATCAAGATCTGCGGTCATCCGCCGTTCTCAGCACAGGTCATGCTCAACGGCCACGAGTACGTGGGCTGCCTGGCCCGGCAGGCCGGTGTCGACTTCACCAAGGAGGGCAACTGCTTTACAAATGTCTCTGGCGCCGCAGGCCTGTCGGAGCTCGCAGATACCTTGCGGTCTCAGGCCGCTGTAGGGCGTCTCCGGCAGGTCTGCGAGCGCTGGATCTATCGCTGCGTCTGCTTCGGTCTGTCCTTCGACGAGCAACAGAAGAGCGGCTTTCGCTACAGCTACTCGGTCTATCAGCTCGAGTACAGCCGCAACCTCCTGTTCACCCAGGGCGACGAGCTGGACCAGGTGTTCAACGGCGTCATCGACCGCACCCGGGGCCAGCTCGACGTCAAGACGATCAAGACCATCTTCGGCGCCAAGCAACGGCCACGCCGCCGGCGCAGGGACAAGGTGCCTCGATTCGAGGCCGTGCTCGAGAGACCTTCCTACAACCTGACTATCTTCAAGCTCCACTTCGATCGCCTGACACTCAAGATGTACTCGAAAGGCGAGCGCGTCCTTCGCATCGAGGCCGTCGCCCACAACACCCTCGACTTGCACTGCGGTCGGGTGTTGGAGGGGTTGCCGAAGATGGTCGCCCGCCTGGGCGACATGGTCGAACGCTTCCTGGGAGTGGTGCGCTGCGTGGACGTGGCATGGATCAGCGACGGGACCCTCGAATCGCTGCCAGCGCCGTCCATGGTGGGACAGACCCGCGTCGGCGGCGTGGACATCAACCAGGCCAGGATGCGCGCCGCGATGGCTGCGGTGGTGGCGCTGGCCGCCGCACCGCGAGGCTTCACGGCCGCGGAGCACGCGGCGAAGGTCCGCGCGATGAGCCCGGAGTCGAACGAGCCGTACACCGCTCGTCACGCTGCCTACGACCTGAAGAAGCTGCGCGGCAAGGCCCTGGTCCGCAAGCGCTCGGAGCACTCCCGGCGGTACGAACCTACGTCCGAGGGGCTGCGGAGCATGGCGGCGCTGGTGGTGCTTCGGGACAAGGTGATCGTGCCGTTGCTAGCCGGAGCAGGCCACCGAAAGACAGGACGTGAGCGCAGTACCCGCGATCCCCTCGACCGCCATTACGAAGCGGTCCGACGCCAGATGCAGGAGCTGTTCGACGCGATGGGGATTGCCGCATGACTGCATCGACAAAATTTTGTGGATAACGGCGCGGAAGCGCCTACTGCGAGGCTCGTTGACCCTGTTGAGTTGAGTCCGATGGACACGCTGCAGGCCATCATCCACATCTTCTGCGACTCGCCGCACCGGCTCGCAGGGGGATACTTCTGCTGGCGCTGTCAGGGGTTCTGGTGCGGTGCCTGATTCGCCATGCTGGTCCCGGTTCTTATCAAGACGACCGCCTTACGGTCGGTTGGCAAGGGACGAGCCATCGACAGTCTCGGTCGAGTGCTGCTGGCACCAGGTCCGACGTTCGCGCTCGTCCTCTCGAGCACTTTTCTGATGTGCTGCGAGGGGATCGTGTGTTCCTGGCTCGGGGCGTTCGAGTACAGCGTCTCGAGGACCAGCCTGCTCGCGTTCGCGACGGGTTTCTTCCTGCACCTCCACGTCTTCGCTCGCGGTTGCTCCGCGGCGGGCCGCATCGTGGTCTCATCCGCTGCCGGAGTTGGCACTGGCGTAGCCCTGGAGTGGGGATGTCCGATCACCACGGCGCTGTCGCTGGTCGGCATCGTGACGCTCACCTCCAGCGTGACGGAGCTGGGCTGGAGGTCCTATCACCGCCCCCGCAGGCTCGAGAGCAGGTCCACGACGGTCTGGTTGCCTGGGCGCTCGCGGAGCGAGAGCTCGCAGTAGTGGATGGCGTCCTGGGTCTGGCCGCGGCCTTCGAGGACGCGGCAGATGTTGTGGTAGGCCGCGCCACGCTGGTCGCTCGAGTCGGCCCGGGACAGGGCGTTGCTCGCCGAGCGCTCGGCCTCGGACCAGCGCTCGGCGCGCAGGAGCGCGTTCGAAAGTCAGAGGTGCGGCGACGCGTTTCCGTTGTCGAGGCGCACGGCGCGCCGGAATTCGGAGATGGCATTCTCCGTGTCGCCGGTCATGTAGTACGTCCGGCCCTGCTTGATCGCCCGCCGGCACTCCGATGCGTCGACGGTCGACGTACGCGGGTCGGGCGAGGGCGGTCGATAGGAGGTCGAGCGCACGGGCTCGCTCGGTCGCGGCGGGGGCGAGTACGACGGCGGTGGCGAGTACGACCGCGGTCGGTCCGGCTCCACCGACGCTGCCGGCTCGGGCACGGGAGGAGGCCGGTAGACCGGCGACTCGGCCCGGGCCGGAGCTGGCTCCCGGCGCGAGCCGCCCGAGGATGCGGCGAGCACGGCAGCGATGATCCCGCCCACGATCACGGCGACGACCAGGCCGATCATCAGCGGCGTCCTCGATGGGGCTGAGCTCTCCACCACGTCGTCGGAGACCGGCGCCGGTGTGGGCGGAGCCGGGGACTGGACGGGCCGGGGAGAGGACGCGACCGTCTGCGGGACGTCGCGGGAACGCTCGAGCGCCTCGAGCGCCGCCCGGAACTCGCCCGCGCTCTGGAACCTGTCGGCGGGGTCCTTGGCCAGCGCTCGCAGGATCACGACCTCGAGGCCGCGAGATATACCGGGGTTGATCGATCTCGGCGGCGGCGGCGGGTCCTGGATGTGCGCCGTCATCATCCCGTACTCGCTGTCGCGGTCGAAGGGCACCCTCCCGGTGGCCATCTCGTAGAGCGTGACGCCCAGCGAGTAGATGTCGGCCCGGTGGTCCACCGCCTCGGCGCCCCGGCACTGCTCGGGGCTCATGTAGTGGAGCGTGCCCATGTGCGCCCCGGTCCCGGTCCGGCGCGTCCCGCCCAGGGCCTTGGCGATGCTGTCCCACCGCCTCCGGGCCAGCTCCTCGATCGCCACGCGCAGCTCTCCCGGCTCCGGCGGGCTGGCCAGCAACGGACCGACGACCGAGAACCTCAGCTCGGCCCACTTCCGGGGTCCTCGACCCCGATCCTCGTCTCCCATGACGGGCTCCTGCACATGGAGCCCCTCGTACTCGATCCTCCTCCCGCCGGGATCTCGGCATCTTTTGCGTGGCCTCAAGCCGCCCTCATCGACCGCGCTCCGCCGCGTCACCCCGGCCACCGGCGAGAAGCTCGAGGCACCCGACCAGGCCGGTCTGCTCGCTCCCTCTCTCCCGGACCAACACATCGAGCAGCCCTGCTGGCAGGTCCGAGTCCCGCACGCTCGCAGATACCGACCCCCGGATGCGCTGCCACTCCCGTGTCTTCGTGAACACCTCCGTGAAGTACTCCAGCCACCGCTGCACCGTCTCCCACGAGACCCCGAACAGCGACCGCAGCTTCGCCGCGCTCGCGCTCCCAGACCGGCGCTGCCGTACGGCCACGGCCACAAACACGATCGCGGCGAAGTACACCGTGCGACCGAGGAACAGGCACGATGGTGGAAGCGTCCGCCGCCGGCACCCCTCCCGGCCGCAACACAGGCTCATCCGTCGGCTCACCTCGTCGGGCAGATCCGGCGGACCCCCTCGTGGCTTCCTCTGGTAGCTCCCGTCGTGAAGGGGCCCTCCGCAGAACACGCAGCCCCCCTTCCGACACCGATCGGCGAGCTCGACATCAATCAGGTGGAGTCCTCGGTAGAACGTGACGCGTCGGACCGTGTCGATGTACATTGCTCCCGCCCTTTCTGTTCGGGCAGGAGCCCCCTTCTCAGTTCACGCTTGGTGAGGGGGCTCCACTCCCATCCCTCACCGAGCGTGACCAAAACCTCAGCTATCTCCAGACAACTGCGTGACGGGGCTCAGCTCGCTCCCGGCGAGACGTGGGAGCTGGTCGATGAGGTCCTCAAGCTCGCCAGGAGCCCACGCCGGGCGGCCGTGGCCGCCAGGAGAGCCGAGGACACGGCTGAAGAGCCCGGCTACTCGGGCCTCAGGCTCGGCAGCCTCAAGACCTACCACCACCTGGGAGTGAGGGTCTTGAAACGACTCGGCCTGTCACCAGCAAGAGCCGTTTCAGAATGAGCCAGGGCACTTCATCGACCTGACTGAGAAAGCATGCTTTTCTCTTATCGGGATGAGCACGATCTCCCGACCTGCCGAGACCGCCGTGGGGAGAGCCCTCCGCGCGGTGGCCGAGGCCCAGCGCCTGCTGGCGGACGCGATCGATGCCGTCGCGACCGATGTCGATGAGCGCGCACGCATGGATCGAGCGCTCCAGACTTGCGCGGCCCCGGCCGATGAACGGCTCCTGACCGTGGAGCAAGCCGCGGAGCGCCTCGGGATGTCCGTGTCGCACGTCTACCGCGAGGCAGAGGAAGGGCGTTTGACGCGCATCAAGCTCGGGGCTGCGGTCCGGATACCAGAGTACGCGCTCACACAGTACGTCGAAGAGCGGAGGATCGACGCCCGTGTCGCCGGGTTCGCAGCGGGGGTGAGGAGACGCAGGCGAGCACGACACGTGGGATCTCCAGACACTTCGCGTCCCAACGTATAATGGCCGCAGGCGCGCACAGCGCGCGCCGGGAAGGAGGTCTCCTCACATGGGTAGCGTCTATAATCGGGGGTCGCCGGAGCGGCCCAACATCTGGATCAAGTACAGGGACAGCGACGGGGTGATACAACGAAAGCCCGTGGGATTCGTCAACCCCACGGGCAAGACGACGTCACAGGTCCGGCAGGAGGAGCGAGAGCTGCGGCGAATCGCCGCGCTCAGCCTGTCACAGATCGAGCTGAACGTCGCCGCCGGCAGGAAGGGGCTGGCCACGGACACTCCCGAGGGACGAGCGGCCTCGAGCTTCGCCGAGATCGCCATGCCCTGGGTGGAGAACCGGCGCCGCACCTGCCGGTCGGGCAAGGACGACCACGGCCGCATGGTGCACCACCTCGTCCCGTTTTTCGGCGACATGCGGCTCGCCCGGATCACCACGAAGGAGATCGTCGAGTTCATCGCCCTCAAGAAAGGCACCTGTGCCAGACAGACCATCGTCAATTGCCTGAACCTGGTCTCGCGGCTCTACAACGACCTCATCCAGGAGAACGAGCCGCTGACGAACCCCGTGGCACGGCTCGACCGGGCCACGCGGCGGGCCATCGGTCCGAAGTACGACCCGCGCAAGACTCCGTTCCTCGAGCGCAAGCAGGACATCCGCGGGGTCTACCTGGCGCTGCCGCCCCTGCCGTTGCCGCTCACGCCCATGTTCGCGGTCGGCGTGTTCGCCGGCCTGCGGACGGGAGAGATCATCGCCCTGGAGCGCGGCGACGTAAAGCTGCGGCAGCGCCGCATCCACGTACAACGTTCGGTCAGGGGGCCGCTCAAGGACGAGCAGTCGCGGTTCGTGCCCATCAACGACACCCTGCTGCCCATCCTCAGGGAGTGGATGGTGCTCCAGAGCGGCGGGCGGGTGCTCTTCCCGCCGCCGTTCCCCGCGCGGGGCGGCAAGCCGGGGTCGCCGGCGACGTACGTGCGCGAGCATACCCTGGCCAGACACCTGCGCGAGGCCCTCGTCGAGGCACGGCTCGATGATGGCTTGACCTGGTACCAGTGCACTCGGCATACTTTCGCGTCCCACTGGGTGATGGACGGAGGCACCATCAAGAAGCTCTGCGAGATCCTGGGTCATGCATCCGTCACCACGACGGAGCGATATGCGCACTTGGCACCAGACGCCTTCGGCCGGGCGGACTACGAGACCGCGACGGTGGACCTCAGAGAAGGCGCGGAGGTGGTACAGGTGGACTTCGGCGGCAGGGCACAGGCTGGGCACAACGGCGACGATCTGGGCACAGATCAGGACACACTTGGAGGTATGGTCAGCGAGGGAGGTTAATAACTAGTCGAAATCATTCATGCCCCCGTAGCTCAGGCGGATAGAGCGGCGGTTTCCTAAACCGTAGGCCACAGGTTCGAGTCCTGTCGGGGGCGCCGATGATCCGGAAGCTCGATGACGAGCCGGCCGCTGCGGTATCGATCCGCGGCTTTTTCGAGGCATACTGGGCTCGGGTACGCCAGAACCTCTGGGGAGAGGTCCACGAGAGCGTCGTCCCAGTGCTCCTCGGGAGGTTCGAGCACCACGTCACGCTCTGCCCCGACGGCGTCCTCGTCGTCATGCAGCGCGCCTCGACCGACGCTTTCGTGTGGCTGGAGACCTCCCAGAGCATCCTCGACCTCGCGCGTGAGCAGCTCCGAGGAACCGAGGTCTGGAGCTCACTGAACGTCGGCCAGTTGCAGCCGGGCACGCGCGACGTCAAGCGTTTCGACCTCGACGTCGCGCTGCGCCGCCTCCCCGACGACGATGACGTCCCGTTCGACCGCGTGATGCTCCGGTACATCCCGTTCACCATGGACACCGAGTTCTGGACGACGCAGAACGCCGAGCAGATCGCATCCTGGAACCTCGAAGGTCCCGCCCGTTGAGCGCCGAATACCGCGAGGCCGCGGGGTTCCTGCTCTCCGAGGGACCCCCTGCTTCGAGCCTGCTTCGAGCCTGGAGCCCGGCGCCCGGACAGTGTAGATTCCAGGGCGAGGCAACGTCCACATGACCAGGGGCCCGCGAGGAATCTTCGACGATGAAGGAGAGAAAGACGATCGGGCCGGGGGTGACTTCTATTCGGAATTCGACGTGGAAACCAACGACCCCCTCGATGCCGCGTTCCAGGACCAGATCCCCACGTCGTACGAGAGCTCGACGGGTCGGACACCAGAGCTGATGCCCATCTCCGAGGGCCCGGGCGTGCCCACCGTTCGGACGGTCCGGTCGCGCGAGCCTCGCGCCTCACAGCATGCCGAGGCAATGGGGACCGACGTGCCCGACCCTCCCGGCCAGGCGCAGGGCATGTTGACGCCTCCCGCACCACGACCCGAGACCACCTCGACCCACGAGATCCTCGGCGCGGACGAGATGGACCCGGGCCCGACACCGGAGGGCTCGGGCGATGAGCTCGGGCTCGAGGAGCCGCCAACCGATCCCTCCGCGCGAGCGCCCGATGACGGCGAGTACCTCCACGACCTCTCGGACGAGGTGGACGAGCTCGACGAGGCGGACCTGCTCGAGGAGAGCCCGGCCGGCGTGCATGGAACCGCGGACTCAGCCCACGCTCCGTCCGTGCTGGGCTTCGATCTGTCGCCGCCCAGGCTCGGCGAGGAGCAGGTCGTGGTGGCGCCGACCTTCGACGTGCCCGTCAACCTGACACGCGACGAGGACCCCGAGGCGGTCGAGGCGCTGGCGTCGCAGATCTCGAGCCGGTTGCGGTCCGAGGTGCGCTCGACCCGCGACGTCGCCGAGGCCAGGCCGGCTCACGCCGCGAGCCCCGAGCATGACGACCTCGACCCCCTGCCGTTCCTCGAGTCCCTGGAGCGAAACCCGCACGACCGCGCGGCGTTCCAGGCCCTCCACCGGATCTACACCGCCAGCAGTCGCTGGGAGGAGCTGATCGGCCTGCTGCTCCAGCAGACCGAGATCGCCCCTACCCAGCAGGCCCGCATGGCCCTGCTCCGCGAGATGGGCCGCATCTTCAACGGCCCCTTGTCGGAGCCCGACAAGGCCCAGGTCGTCCTGATGTCGGCGGTGCTGCTCGACCCCCTCGACGACGAGGTCGCCGAGGAGCTCACCGGCGTCACGACCCGCGCCGGTCTCTGGAACAGTCTGTTCGCCGACCTCGGACAGTCCGCAGCCCAAGAACCCAACGCCCAGCGGCGCGGGATACTCTGCGCGCGGCTCGGCGACTGGTACCTCCAGGCGGGTCACGCCACCTTCGCCGAGCCATGCTACCAGCAGGCCCTTGCGGCCAACCCGTCCGAGGTCCGGGCCATGATCGGCATGGCGCTCGTGTTCGAGCAGCGCGGCGAGGCCGACCGGGTGAGCGAGGTGCTGGCCCTGCTGCCTCCGGCTCCACCGCCGGGCACTGCCATCGACCTTTGCATCCGGCTCGCGGGACTCCACGAGCGACGGGGGAACGACCAGGGAGCCGTCGCCGCCCTGGGCGAGGTGCTCGTCCAGCGTCCGGAGCACCAGGACGCCGAGCAGGCGCTGGAGCAGGTGCTCTCCAGGCAGGGCCGCTGGAGCGAGGTCGTCTCGCTCCTCGCTCGCCGCGCGAGCTCGATCCAGGAGCGAGACCCCGCGGAAGGGGCAGCGCTCTGGCGCCGTGTGGCGGGCCTCCAGACAGATCAGCTCGGCGACGTGCGGAGCGCCGAGCAGACCACCCTGCACGCCATCGAGCTCGCGGGACCCGACGACGAGGGTCTCGAGCGCCTCCAGCGGATCTACCTCCAGGGCTCGCGCTGGCAGGAGCTCGGCTGGGCGCTGGAACGTCGGCTCGAGCGAGCCCAGAGCTCGCGCGACAAGGTCGACCTGCTGCTCCAGCTCGCCCGACTCGAGGCCGACGAGTTCCTGCAACACGACGCCGCGGCAGAGCGGCTGCACGCAATCCTGGAGATCGAGCCGCGCAACGACGAGGCCAACCATCGCCTGATGGAGATCCTGCGACGCCTCGGGCGGTGGAGCGAGCTGGCCGAGATCGGCGAGCGATACGCCCTCGCCGTGCGCGACGAGGGAACCAAGGTCCGGCTGCTAGTCGAGGCCGCAGACCTCCGCGCGAGAGAGCTCGGCCAGCCCCGGGAGGCTGCCTCTCTTCTCAGGCGGGCGCTCCAGATCGCCCCCGGTGTCCCGGATGTGCTGGGCAAGCTCGGCGAGGCGCTCGTGCAGGCGGGTGAACCGGCCCAGGCCCTGAAGGCGTTCGCCGAGCAGGGAGACGCCGAGCCCGACCCGAGAGCTCGCGCCGCCGCGATCCTGCGCGCCGCCAAGCTGGCGCGGGACGAGCTGGATCGAAAGACGGAGGCCATGGACCTCCTCGAGCGAGCGGTGGAGCTCGACCCCGGGTGCCGCGAAGCCGTGTCGATCCTGCGCGAGGAACGCCTCACGGGCGGCGACTGGGAGGGAGCGGCCCGTGCCTTGGGGGTCGAGATCGCGCAGACGGGGAGCACGGCCCGCCGTGGGAAGCTGCTCCTCCAACTCGGGGAGATCCAGCGGGACCGGCTCGGCCGTCGCGACGAGGCGATCGCGTGCTTCGAGCAGGCCCGCTCCGTGCTCGGAGACTCGCGCGAGGTGGCCAGACCGCTCTTCGACCTCTATTTCTCGGCCGAACGGTTCCACGAGGCAGCCGCCGCGGGCGAAGTCCTGGCGCGCGACGCGCAGTCCGACGATCCGAGGGCGCTGGCCGAGGAGGCGATGCGGGTGGCCGAGGCGTACCGGAAGGCAGGGAGCCCTGAGCGAGCGTTGAGCCACCTCGAGCGAGCCGTGGCCGCGGCCCCCGACCTCGAGTCGGCCCTGCCCGAGCTGGCCGACCTCTATCAGCAGGTCGAACGCTGGACCGACGCGTTCGCCGCACTTACCCGCATCCAGGTCGCTGGCCACGGCGCGGAATGGGTGGCCCACCAGGCCCGGATCGGGCGGGTGGCGCGGCTGGCCGGCCGCGACGACGAGGCGTGCCAGGTGTTCGAGGACATCCTGTCCGAACAGCCGCGGCACAACGAGGCCCTGCGGCAGCTCGCGGCCATCGCCCAGGCGCGAGGGGACCTGGCCCGCGCCATCGAGCTGCTCGATCGCGTCGAGGTCGCCGAGGAGGACATGCGGCTCGCACACCGCAACCGCATCGTCGACCTCGCACGCCTGACACACGAAGACACGCTCCTCGAATGCGCCGCCCGCGCCGTGCTCGAGCTCGAGCCCGACGACCACCGCTGCCTGACGCTCATGCTGGACCTCCAGTCGAAGGGCGAGGCGTGGTCCGAGGCCGTGAAGACCATCGAGCGGCTCGCTGGTACCGTGGACGGTGGCTCCGAGGCCCGGGCCAGGTACTACTCGGCCGCCGCGAAGGTCTACCGCGACAAGCTCGACGACCTCGAGGGCGCGACCCGGATGTTCGAGAAGGTGCTCGACGAGGACTGGACCAACCTCGCCGTGTTCGCCTCGCTCGACAAGCTGCTCACCGAGGCCCGGGCCTATGAGCTCCAGGAGCGCGTATACCGGCACATGATCTTCCGGGTCTCCGGCAAGGGGCGCCCCGAGCTGGAGGCCGAGCTGTGGCACTCGCTGGGCGAGATCTACCGCAGCCGGCTGGGCCGGTTCCAGGAAGCGGCCGAAGCGTTCGCGGCTGCCTCGAAGCTCGCCCCCGACAACCTCGACCGCCAGCTCATCCTGGCGGAGCTCCATCAGGCCATCGACCAGCCGCAGGACGCGCTGGCGCGGCACCGCGAGATCCTCAGGCTCGACCCGCGCCGGATAGAGTCCCTCAGGGCCATCCGGGAGATCCACAGCAACGCCGGCCAGTACGACGCCGCGTACTGCATCTGCTCGGCGCTCGTCGCGCGCGGCGCCGCGAGCCCCGAGGAGCAGAAGTTCTTCGAGGACTGGCTCCCCGTGCACCAGCCCCTCGTCAACGCCGTGTCGCCGCTGTCCGACGAGGAGTGGCTCAAGCACCTCCGGCATCCGGACGAGGACCCCTACATCTCGGGGATCTTCGACAGCGTCCTGGCCCAGGTGCTCGCCGCGAGAGTCAGGCCCACGCGGGACTTCGGGCTCGGCCCCGAATCGCTGGTCGATGTGAGCCAGCCGAGCAGCGTCCTGGCCCAGCAGTTCGTGAGCATCGTGCGCGCTTTCGGCCTGCGGCACGCCCCGCAGCTCCACGTGCTCCGTTCCAACCCCGGGACCATGGCCTTCGCCGTGACGAACCCCGTCGCGTCGATCATGGGTGCGGCGATGGCGCAGCTCGACGAGACCCAGCGCGTCTTCCTCCTGGCGCGGCACCTGGCCTACTACCAGGGTGGCCGCTACATGGCCGTGCTCTGCCCCTCGCGCGCCGACCTCCAGCTCGTCCTGCTCATGGCCGTCGCGTGCGTCACGGGGAACGAGGGAGCCGTCCCCCCGAACGTAAGGAAACCCCTCGGCCAGCTCCGGACCACGCTCCAGCGTACCCCCCACGTCATCGAGAGGCTCCAGCGGGTGGTGCAGAAGTTCCTCTCGAAGGGCGGCAAGGCCGACTTCGACCGCTGGCTCAAGGGCGTCGAGCTGACGGCCTGTCGCGCGGGAACGTTGATGGTGGCCGATCCCCGCGTCGCTGCCGCGGCGCTGCGGTTCGATACGGGGACGCTGGCCAGCGTCCCCCCTCAGGAACGGGTCGAGGACCTCACCACCTTCGTCGCCTCGGAGAGCTACGCCCTGCTCCGCAGGACCCTGGGCGTCCAGGTCGGTTGAGCCGGGGCCGCGGCACGAGATCGAAGCGCACGACCTCACCCCTGCTCTCGCTGATCCGGATCGCCCGGTCCAGGGGCTCAGGGCTCAGAGACCCGGGCTCACCCCTCGTCGGTAGGCTCGAGGTCCGGAGACGTGTCGTCAGAGCGTTGCGGGCCTTCGGTCACGATGACGACCGGGACATGCTCCTCGGCGCCCTCGTCCGCTTGCACGGGCTCGGGTTCTGGAGCGCCCGAGATGTCCTTGAGCGTCTCGTCCAGCCGCATGTGATCGCCCGGCGCGACCCGTTCGTAGATGTCCCGTGCCCGCTGGAGCGCGTCTCTGGCCCGCTCCATCTCGTCGCGCTCGAGCCAGTAGGTCCCCAGGGCCTGCAAGGTGCGGGCGAGCTCGACCTCGTTGCCGATCTGCTCGAAGATCTCGAGCGCCTCGTGGAAGTACCGCTCTCCCTCGTGGGTCGTACCGTCGTCGTGAAAAACGGTCTGACTCGACAGCTCGCCGAGCCCGCGGAGCGCCAGACCCACCGCCTCCTTGCTGCCCATGGCGCGCGCCGTGCGCAGGGACCGTTCGAGGTAGTCGCGCGACTCAGCGATCTCGTTGTGGCGCATCATCAACGTCCCGAGGTTCCGGTACACCTCGGCCAGCACCCTGCGATCATCCCGTTCCTGCGCGAGGGCCTCGCAGTCGAGCAGGTAGCGCTCGGCGCTCTTCCGGTCCCCGACCATGGTGAGCGCCTCTCCGAGGTTGTTGAGCAGGAAGCTCTGCATGCGGCAGTCCCCGACGTCCTCGGCGATGGTCAGGGCAGAGCGCCAGATCTCGATGGCCTGGACGTCGTCGCCGCGCGTGTGGAACACGGCCCCGATGGCGTTGAGCGCCTTGCACTCCATGTCGCGGTCGCCGATGGCCCGCGCCGTCGCGAGGGCCTCTCGGTAGCAGGCATCCGCCTCGTGCAGATACCCGCGCGCCGACTCGATGTGACCGATGTTGATGAGCGCCACGCCCTCGCCACGACGGTCACCCAGCGTCCGACGGATCTCGAGCGCCTCGGCGCTGTGGTCGAGCGCTCGCTGGTAGTGCCCGAGGAGCCAGTACAGGTTCCCCAGGTCGTCGAGACTCGACGCGACGCCCCTGGTGTCGTCGGCGGCTCGGAAGAGCTGGAGCCCGCGCTGCAGGTAGGCCCGCGCGGCCGGGTAGTCGCCTCGGGCGCGGTGGATGCGGCCGATCTTGTTGAGCGCCGCGCCCGCCTTGCCCCGGTGGACCAGTATCCAGGCGTCGCGCAGCATCTCGGTGAGGCGCTCGAGCGCCGAGTCGTAGTCGCCGACGAGCTCGTGGGTCGACCCCAGGTCGTGGAGCGCATCGATGCGCAGGAGCCGGTCCTCCTCAGACAGTCCCATCAGACCGCGCTCGAACAACCTGATGGCCTTGTCGTTGAGCGAGCGGGATCGCGACTGCCTCGCAGCCTCGAGCAGAACGGCGGCGGCCCGAGCGCGGTCCCCGGCCCTCGTCCAGTGGTCCGCGATCTGCTCGAGGAACTGCTCCCGCTGCGGCTGGGGGGCGCGTTCGAGCCACTGAGCGGCCAGCAGGTGGTAGCGCCGGAGCCGTTCAGGATCGATCTCGGCGTAGACCTGGTCCCGGAGCCCGGCGTACCGGAACGCGTACTCGCGGACCCTCGGGAACTCCGATCCTTCGAGGGGGACGACGAACTCCCCGTCCTCGAGCCGCCGGAGGGTCGACTCCAGCCCGGCCGTCTCGCTGTCGTCGGGCCAGATCTGGGCCGGCTCGGCGTACTCCGTCGGTGGTGAATCGCCTCGCCCGAGCGCGAGCACCGCCTCGTCCCAGAAGATCTCGCCGATCACGGCCGCCCGCTCCAGGATGGCCAGGGTCCGCGAGCCGAGGCGCTGCCGCCTCGCGCGCAGCGCGTCCTCGAGCGACACCGGCAGGTCCGCTGCCGCCAGCTTCGACAGGTCCGTCCGCCACGGATCGGTCGAGCTGTCGACCACTCCCGAATCGAGCAGGATACGGCCGATCTCGCGCATCGACGCCGGGTTCCCCCCGGCGCGCTCGATGGCGGCCTCGGTCAACTCGACCGGCGGCTCAGGCAAGCCTGGCAGGAGCAACGCGAAGAGCTGCGTCATGGCTTCGTCCGATAGCGGTGGGAGCTCGATCATGGACTCCTCGTCCGTCTCCAGCGATCCGCGGAGCGACGGGAGCCCGGCGACCAGCACGAGGAACGGGACGTCTCCGAGGCCGCCCACGAGGTCGTGCAGCAGAGCGAGCGTCTCGGGGCTCGCGTTGTGCAAGTCGTCGAGGACCCACACCTGGCGGTGCGCGCGCGCGTCAACCCCGATGAACCGTTGCAGTGCCCGCAGGAGCCGCGCGTGGTACTGCTGGGGCTCGCCCTCGAGCGACCGCAGGATGGGGCTCTGAGGAAACGGGATGCCGGCAAGGTGGCCGAGCAGGTGGACCACCTCCGTCACGGTCCTGGCCTCCTCGTTTCCGAAGACCGATGTCACCAGCCGCGTGACGGCGATCCGCTGACCGATGTCATCGAGGTCGCCGTTCAGCGCGAAGCGGGTCTGGAGGATCCTCGGCAGTGGGTCGAACGGCTCGTCACGCTGCTCGCGACATGATCCGCGGAGGATCAACGGCTCCGTGCCCTCCTTGGTCAACACTTCGCACACGTGGTCGAGGAGGCGGGACTTGCCCGACCCTGGACCGCCGATCACTGCCGTCACCACGCTGCGCCCGCGATCGAACGCCTCGTGGGCGCTCGCCAGTATCCGCTCGGTGATCTCGTCGCGGCCGACCAGCGGAGGGACCGGCTCGAGGGGGACGACGTCGGTCACGGACGATGGAGCCTCGAGCTGCGGCGGTGGTTGTTCCGGAACCTTCAGCTCGGCGCCACACCCCGCACACGCCCTGCGTTCGACCGGGTTGCGCAGGCCGCAACCCGGACAGGCCGCGCCGAGCTGGAGTCGTTCGGTCGAGTCGGTCCGGCACGAGTCGCAGACGTCCTTGCCGTCTCCAACGACCTCCTGACCGCAGACGCGGCAGAGGGCCGAGGCAAAGGCCTCACCACAGGCCTCGCATCGAGGATGGTTCGATGGGTTCGTGTGACCGCAGCGCGAACAAACTCTTTCGTAATCGTTTTCGAACACCGATTGACTCCCTTGTGCACAGCTCGTAGCGCGGGAGGTCGAGCGCTCTATCCCCTCGGAAACAAGGGCGTTGCGCGAACAGCTCACCTCTCCCTCCCCGCGCGACGCCCGCCACTGCCCGTATCGAAGACGCGTTGTATGGCACGTCACACCGGAGAGGTCAACGAGTTTCTTGATCGAGGCGGGAATCGGGCGGTCGTCAGAACCTGGGTGAGAGCGTGATGTTCTGCTCCACGGGCACGACCCCCCCCTGAGGCGGCGGGAAGACCTCGTGCGTCAGCCCCTGCTGCACGCAGTCGTTGATCCCCGGGTGTCCACCCGCCAGGCTCGACACGACCACCCGCTCGGCCCTGCCAGATGTCGAGACCCTGAGCTGGACCCGGATCCTGCCCCAGACGCCCGGGTCCCGCTTCAGAACCCGCTCGTAGCACCTGCGCACCCGGTCCGCAACGAGGCTCGCGAGGCGTTGTTGCTGCGTCTTGGTGTAGGTCCCCACGCGGGGCACGATCCTCCGTTCCAGGGGCCTGGGGGTCGATTCATCGACGCCGGGAGTCAGCAGAGACGCCAGCTCGACGACACGGGGACCGAGGGGGATCTCGATCTCGTGGGTCACGGGCGTGGCACCGCCCGCCATCAACGAGATCAGCACGCTCCCCGGGTGGTGACGCAGGCTCAGCGGGAGCGAGCTATACTCGACGCCATCGACCGTGACCCGGTCCACGCCGGGCGCGGCCGGGATCTGCAACGAGGCCATGCTCCGGCGCGGCATCAGCTCGACCGGCGGGAGCTCGAGCCGGTCTCCCTCAACAGGGGACACGACGAGCTCGCGTCCCTCGGGTCCGCGATCGACCTCGGCTGCTCCCGGGGCCGAGACCTCGACATCTGTCGCGCTCCGGGGGACGCGGAGGGTGCCCTCGGCCAGCTCGATGACGACGATCCGCGGCGGACGCCGCTCGACGGCGAAGATCGCATTCCCCGTCGCGGAGGCGACCACGTCCGTGACCGAGAGGAGGATCTCCGGCTCTCGCTCCGCCGAGCGACAGACCACACGGCCGTGGTCGAGCTCGATGCGGATCTCCTCGGCGCCGAGCCGCGTGATCTGGACCTCCGTCTCGGACTCGAGTCGGCATCCGTGACCCGAGGCGAGCTGGAGTCCGGCTGCGCCCCGGCTCTCGGTCCGCACTCGCGTGCCTTCCTCCAGCGACGACTCGAGGCCCAGCGGGGACCAGGGTTCGCCCGGCAACGCCGTCGAAGCCGCGCCGGCCACGTACACCACGAACGGGTCGAAGAGCACCGCCTGCGTCTCGCCGTGGCTCGTGCCCGCGCCCCGGACAGCCTCGGCCACCGGAGCCGCAGGCGCCTCGCGGCGCCTCGCCGGCGCCTCCGGCCCTCTGGGCGCGAGGACCCAGACCAGGGCCGCGGCCGCGGTCGCGGTTGCCAGCGTCCCCCAGAGCCAGAGCCCACTGACGAACCTGCGCTCGCGCTGCTTGCGGCTCGCGAGCCTCGTCTCGAGCGCCGCGTCCACTCGGGACCAATCCACGGGCGGGGGAGGCGTCGTGCTGACGAGCTGGTGGAGCTCGCCCTGGGCCGTCTTGACCTGGAGGTAGAAAAGACGGCACTGGGCGCATTCCGCGAGGTGTCGCTCGAGCTCGAGTCGCTTGCGTCCCTCGAGCTCGCCATCGAGCAGGTCGAAGATGGCCTTCTCGCGGATACGGTGCTTCATTTCCTCGACATCCCGAGAGCCGAGAGATCCCCGGCGAAGGCCGGATGGGCCGCGACCTTGCGGTAGAACTCGCGACGGGCGTAGAAGAGACGAGTGCGCACGGTGAAGACCGGCGCGCCCACGATCTCAGCCACCTTGTGAGCGCTCATCCCCTGCATGTCGTGCATGACGAGGACGGCGCGCTTCTTCGGCGAGATCTCGTCGAGGATGCTGTACACCGCCCGGAGTCGGTCCTGGGTCTCGGCGCAGTCCTGCGGGGTCCGGCACTTCGCCTCGTCCGAGCGTTCTCCCACCCGATCGTCGAGCCGGCTGACGACTCCGGCCTTCCTCCGGCGGAGATGCTGGAGAGCGACGTTCACCGCCACCCGGTGGAGCCATGTGGAGAACTTGGCGTTGCCCCGGAAGTTGCCAATGGACCGGTGGACCTGGAAGAAGACCTCCTGGACGACGTCCTCCAGCTCGTCCGAAGGGCCGATGAGCCGGAAGACGATCCGGTGGACCTCGCCGCGGTGGGCGAGGTAGAGGGCGCGGAACGCAGCCTCGTCACCCTGCTGGCACGCCTCGACCAGATCCTCCCTGGTCGTGTTCAGGGCGAGTTGATCGTACAGGACCCCAGCGTGTGCTCCGGAGCTCGCCATCTCTCGCTCGTACTGCTTAGTGCCCATCGGGGACTCTGATATTCAAAAAATTACATTCATGTCCGACAAACGCAACCGGGCGAGAGAGCGGAGCCGGGGTCCGGGGTCCGGCCGGAACAGCCCGGGGGTCGGAAATCGGGCCAGCCGGACCCACGGGATGCATGGGCGGACGAGGGGGCGCGGACGTCGCTTCAGGCGTCCTGACGTTCCCTGACCACCGCGACCACATCCAGGGCGACGAGCACCCCGAGCAATGCCACGACGAAGGGAAGCATGATTCAACGCTTAGTTGTGTCACGCTCACCTGGTCAAATTTTCAGCAGCCGGCGGTCGATCTGCCTACAAGGAATAAACGTCGATCTGAAGATGTTCTTGAGCGCACATCGTGGCGCCCGGGCTCCTTTACACTGCTGCGACCCTTGTGTATACGGGCTGGGCTTCGACGCGAGGAGGGATCTATCCGTGGCGACCGCTATCGAGGTCGAGCACCTCACGAAGACGTTCCCCGGGAGGGTGGCCGTCGATGACGTTTCCTTCTCCATAGAGCAGGGGAAGATCGTGGGCTTCCTGGGCCCGAACGGGGCAGGCAAGACCACGACCATCAGGATGCTCACGTGCTTCCTGCCCGCGACGCACGGCCGGGCCGCGGTGATGGGGTTCGACGTCTTCGATCAGGCGATCGAGGTCCGGCGCCGCATCGGATACCTGCCCGAGGCCACTCCGGTCTACCCCGAGATGCGGGTCGAGGAGTACCTGAGATACCGGGCCCGGCTCAAGGGCGTCCCGCGGGCGAAGGTGACCGCTGCGGTGGAGCAGGCCATGGAACGGACCGGCACGGTCGAGGCCCGGCGCCGGATCGTCGGCCACCTGTCGAAGGGGTTCCGTCAGCGGGTCGGGATCGCCGACGCCCTCGTCGCCTCGCCCCCCATCCTGATCCTCGACGAGCCCACCATCGGCCTCGACCCGAACCAGATCAGGCAGACGCGGGAGCTCATCCGAGAGCTCGGGGAGGACCACACCGTGTTCCTCTCCACACACATCCTTCCCGAGGTGGAGCAGGTCTGCGATCGCGTCGTGATCATCCACAAGGGGAGGCTCAGCGGCGAGGGGACGCCGGCCGAGCTCCGCGAGCGGGTCAGTCAGGGAGTGCGGCTCAAGGTCGAGGTCAGATGGCCACAGGACGTCGGACGGGAGCGCGCCCGGGAGACCATTCGGGGCGAGCTCGAGCGGATCGAGGGTGTCCGGGCCGTCACCGCGACGGGAGGAGCCCCCGGCTCAGGTGACGATAGCTACTCGTTCGCGGTCCTGGCCTCGAGCGACGATCAGGTCAGGGACCGCATCTTCTACGCCGCCGTGGAGGCGGACTGGATCCTCAGGGAGCTGACGGTCGAGGCCATGTCGCTCGAGGAGGTCTTCGCCCACATCACGAATGCGGAGGACGAAGAGCGGGGCGAGGACGACAGCGAAGGCGGCGACGGCGACGAGGCTGGGGGCGAGGGCGGGGACGGGGACGAGGGTAAAGGGGTGGAGACCTCGGACGAGGGCGAGGACGGCGACGAGGGCGGGGACGACGACGAGGACGGGGACGGGGAAAGGCAGGAGGGGTGAGGCGATGAGCAAGCTGCACATACTCATCGGTCGGGAGTTCAAGGCCCTCTTCGTATCGCCCGTGCTGTGGGTCGTGCTGGTGATGTTCCTGTTCTTCCAGGGGTTCAGCTTCTGGCTCCTCTTGAACTTCCTGAGCCAGCCCATGGCGCCGGAGGGTGCGCCCATGCAGTACTTCTTCGGCGGCTCGATGCTCTACTGGCTCTGCTTCCACCCCACCTGCGCGGTCATCCCGATGGGTGCCATCGCGGCAGAGCGGCGGAACGGGACACTCGAGACGCTGATGACCGCACCCGTCACCGACCTCGAGGTGATCCTGTCGAAGTTCCTCGCCTGCTGGGGCTTCTTCGGCATCCTCTGGGTCCCGACCCTGGCCTACGTGCTCCTCCTCTCACAGTACGGGGAAATCGACCTCGGGCCCGTGTGCGCGGGGTACCTCGGGACGCTCCTGCTCGGCGGCGCGTTCATCAGCATCGGCATCCTGACCTCGACGGCGACGCGGAACCAGATCGTCGCGGCGATCGCAGCCCTCGGGATCGGCCTCTTCCTCTTCCTGCTCGCCTTGCTGGCCTATCTCCCCTCGACCATGGGAAGCCACGAGGACCTGTTCAACTACGTGAGCATCTGGAGCCACATGGACGACTGGGGCAAGGGCATCGTCGACACACGCCACGCCGCCTACCCGTTGAGCATCATGGTCCTGTCGCTCTTCTGCTCGGTCCGGTTGCTCGAGGGAAGGAGGTGGAGGTGATGGAACGCTCCGAGCATATCGCCGAGCAGGCGACCAGACGCCGGACCGGCATCGGGATCAACGTCGCGGCCCAGGTCGTGCTCGCCGTCGTGGCGCTGGTGGCCGTCAACTGGCTCGCGCTGCGGCACTACCGCCGCTTCGACTGGACCACCGGCAACATCTACACGTTGAGCGAGCAGACCAACGCCGTGCTCCGGTCGCTCACGCGCGACGTCCATGTCATCGTCCTGATGAGCCAGGGCGACGCCCTCCACGCGAGCACGCGAGAGATGCTCGAACGCTACATCGCCGTGGCCGGATCCAAGCTCAGGGCCACGTACATCGATCCCGACCAGGACCCGGTGGAGTTCCAGCACATGCTCGAGCAGTACCCCGTGCACCGGACCCTGACGGAGCAGGGGCAGATGTTCGTCGAGCAGGTGATCATCGTGAACGCGGGGGACAGCACCCGCTTCGTGACGCCCGAAGAAGACTTCATCGGAGACGACAGCTCTCCCATGGGGTTCGGCACCGGGCCGACATTCAATGCGCCGAAGGCCGAGCTCGCCATGACGTCGGCCATCTACCGCGTGGTCTCCGGTCGGCAGCGGGTGATCTGCCTCACCAATGGTCACGACGAGTGGTCGGTGTCCGAGGGAGACCGGAGCCTGGCGGACCTGGTGGACCAGCTCGAGCGGTTCGAGGTGGAGCTCCGGCCCGTGACGGTGAGCCTCGAACGGGTACCAGAGCTCGACGAGTGCTCCGCCGTGGTCGTCGCTGGTCCCCGCCAGCCCTTCCTCCCCGAGGAATCGGTGCACCTCGAGCGGTACGTGATCGAGGGTGGCGGCGACCTCGTGCTGCTCCTCGACCCGATCGTGGAGGGTGGACGCTTCCTGCCCACGGGGCTCGAGAGCCTGGCTCGCCGCCTCGGAGTCGTGGTGGAGAACGACGAGGCGGTGGACTCGGAGCTGACGGCGCCCTTCTGCGGCGGAGGCCACCCGACGGCGTTCATCGCCGTCACCCCGCCGCCGCCGGGTTCCACGCGCGGCCAGCCCATCTGCGTGTCCCGGTCCCGCTCGGTCTCGCTCATGACCGGCCGGGAGGGCGACACCTTCCTCGAAACCATCGGCGACGGGGCGTACGGCGAGGTCAACGCCGCGCAGCTCACAAGCCCAGTACGCGACGCCGACGACCTGGCCGGACCGCTCGTGCTCGGCGTGGCCTTGGTGCAGGACAACGCCGAAGCTCGCACCGCACGCATCGAGAGGGAACGCGCCGAGGTGGAGGCCGAGCTGTCCGAGGAGGACCGGCGCGGCAGCATGGTGATCGTGGTCGGCGACTCGGACTTCCTCTCGGGCGACCTCCGCCAGCACGCCCAGCTCAGGAACCACGAGCTCTCGCTCGGCCTCTTCAACACGGTCGCGGACAACCAGGTGCTCGTGGCCCAGCCCCCGAGGGACATGGAGCAGCTCCAGCTCACCCTCACGGACTCTCAGCTCGCGATGACCTTCATCATCTTCATCCTCGGCCTGCCGCTGATCGGCGTGGCCGCTGGTGTGAGCATGTGGTGGACGAGGCGGCAATGAAGCAACGGACCACGATCGTCCTGGGCGTCATCGCCCTGGCGCTGTCCGGCGCGGTCTGGTACTCCGTGGCCTACCTCCCGACGTCCACGGAGCTCGAGGATCGCGGCGACAAGGTCTTCCCCGGCTTCGATCGCGACCGCGTCGACCGGATCGTGCTCGGGCAAGGCGACGATCGGATCGAGCTCGAGCGCGAGGCCGCCGAGAGCCCGGACGCCGACCTCCCCGGCACCGTGGGTCGCTGGCGCCTGCGCCATCCACGCGAGATCGAGGCCGACCCCGAGGCCGTCGACTCGCTCCTGTCGGCCCTCGACTGGCTCGAGAAGCGCCGCACCCTGACCGAGTCGGGCGCCGCGAAACAGGCCCGTTTCGGCCTCGATCATCCCCAGCGCCGCGTCGAGTTCCGGCTCAGGGGGCGCGACGTCGTCGTCCTGATCGGCGGCGAGGCGCCAGGCGAGGCCCTCTATCTGGCCGTCGAGGGACGGGACGACACCGTTCACGTGGTGGACCAGGAGTTCCTCGAGCAGGTGTCGAAGGAAGTCGGCGAGCTTCGCGACCGCCGCCTCACCTCTGTCCGGGTCCGCGACGTCCAGGCCGTCCGGGTGACCGGACGGTTCCACGCCCGCCGCGGCGGACCGCACCGGTGGGACCTCGTCACGCCCGACGAGATGCGAGCCGACGCCGGCGCCATTGAAGACGTGATCCGCAACATCGAGGGGCTCCGGGCCGCGCGGTACGTGGCCGACGACGTCCAGGACGCCGACCTGCGGCGCTACGGCCTGGACGCGCCCGCCCGCGAGGTGACTCTCCGCCTCGAGGGCAGGGCCGAGCCGGTGGTGCTCCGCTTCGGCGGCGCGTGCCAGGACCACGCCGACGAGGTCTACGCAACCACCATGGGCTCGGGGACCGTGGCGTGCGTCGAGGCTGAGGTCGCGACGGAGCAGCTCGGAGTGGACCCACGCTCCCTCCGCGACATGGGGACGACCAGGCTCCGCGAGGACCAGCTCGACGCCGTCACCGTGACCCGGGGCGACCTGTCCCTCACCCTCCGGCGCAGCGGCTCGAGGTGGCTGCTCCCGGCCCCCGGCGAGACCGGCGCCGCGGGCGCCGACGCCGGGTCCTCCGACGCCGATGCCCCGACGGCCGACGCCGAGAGCGTCGAAGCCATGATCGACGCGTTGCGGGACATGCGCGCGACCGAGGTCACGACAGACCTCGGAGCGCTCGCCAGCGACGAGCCGCGCGCCGACCTCGTGATCCGGCTCGACCCGGACGACGACGAGCTGGAGGAGGAGGTCCTCTCGTTCGCCAGGGTCGGCGACCGCCTCGTGCTCCGGCGCGGTGCCGAGCGGCTCGGGCTCGTGATGTCGGGCGAGCTGCCCCAGGAGATCTCGCCGGATCCGCTCCGGTTCCGCGACCGCCGCCTGCTCGACGAGACCGCGAGCGACGCGACCGAGCTCGAGGTCACGGCAGGGCCGACCAGGCAGGTGCTCCGCAAGAGCGACGCGACGTGGGACCTGACGTCGCCCGTGCATTTCCGTGCCGACCAGGTCGTGGTGCGGGACGTCGTCCGGAGCCTCTCGAGCCTCGAGGCCGTGCGTTTCGCCGCCGCGTCTCCCGCGGCCGAGCACGGCCGCGCCCGCCCGTTCCTCAGGGTCCGGATCCACTACGAGCGGGGTGACGAGGAGGCAGACGCCGGAGGCCCGGCGCCCCACGACCGCGTCCTGTCGATCGGGAGCGAGACCGAGGGCGGCCGGTTCGCCCGCCTCGACGGCAACGACGAGACCGTCTTCGTGATCTCCGGCGAGCTCGTCACCGATCTCGCGGGACCGCTGATCGATCGAGACCTCTTCGCCGCCGAGGAAGACCGCATCGACCGGCTGACCGTGGGGCTCGAGGGCTCGCGGCGCGTGCTCGCACGGCGCGACGAGGGATGGACCGATGACGGGCGAGCGGCGTCCGGCGGCGAGGTCGACCGGATACTGGCGCGTCTCGCCACCGCGCGAGCCGCGGAGGTGCTCGGCTTCGGGCGGCCCCAGGCTGCGATGGGTCTCGACGAGCCGCGCCTCCGTGTGACCGTCCACCTCTCCGAGCACGAGGAGGGGAGCCCCGAGGAGCTCGTGATCCTGGTCGGCTCCGAGTACCGCGACGGTGACGAGCGCCGGGTGTACGCGCGTCGTGCCGACGTGGACGCGACCTTCGGGCTCCCCCTGCGCGTCGTGGAACCCCTCCTGCCCGGCGTCGCCTCAGAGCCTCCCGACGCAGGGCCCGATGAGGCGAACGACGCCGACGGACCCGCCGAGTAGCACGGGGTCCGATGCCCCGATCGTTCGAGTCTGGTTTATTCCGGCTTCAGGCGTCTCACGGCAGCTCAAGCCGCAGATCCCTCTTCTGGCGGCTTGACGGAGCGGAAGGCCTTCCACAACAGCAGGTCGTAGGAGATCTTCATCGCCGCCCCGATGACGAGCGGAAGGTATAGGGATTCGGGTCTCATCAGGGTTCCGGCGAGGACGGGGGAGACGGCCCACGCCGCGAGACGAACGAGGTTGGTGACGCCCGAGGCCGCGGTGCGCTCCTCCGGGAGCACAACCGCGAGCACGTACGACTGGCGAGTTGGAACGTCCATCTCGACCAGGCCCTCGCGCAGGAGGAAGAGCACCGCCCCGATCGCGAAGCTCGGCGCGAACGCGACCGTCACGAGGAGCAGGCTCGACGGGATGTGCGTGAACACCATGGTGTTGACCAGCCCGATCCGCGCGGCGAGCCACGCCGCCGCCAAGTGCGACACGGCGTTGAGCAGCCGCGCCGCGAAGAACAGACCTCCGATGGCGAGCTCCGACGCACCGAAGCGCTCGAAGAAGAAGTAGGACAGAAGCGCCGTGGTGAGGAACCCACCGGCCAGGCTGTCGACCGAGAACAACGCGGAGATCCGGAACAGGATGCTGCGACTGCGCGGCGAGAGCCGCTGGCGTGGCCCCGATGCGCCCTCTTCGACCGCGGACCCCATCCGAAGGTACGCGGGGATGGTAGCCAGGATAACACCGACACACAGGAGGAAGGCGACGCGATGCTCGCCCGCGCCGGCCGAGGAGCCTGTATCGGCGACCACCGAGGGAAGCCCGGCGAGCAACGCTCCGAGGCCATGTCCCAGATCCTGGAGCATCGTGTACCAGGCGAAGGCGCGTGTCCTTCCGGCGTCGTCCGTGGTGGCGGGCAAAGCGGCCTGCTCGAGGATGAGCGCGGCTCCACGGTCGCGTCCCATGCCATTGAGCATCGCCACGAAAGAGGCCAGAACGAGGGCCGTGGGGTCCGTCGTGGAGACGAACGCAACAGTGCCCACCGCTCCGATGAACGCTGTGCCTGCAAGGAACCGGCGCCTGCCGACGCGGTCGGCGAACAGCGTCGCGAAGATCGCTGCGACCGCCGCCCCGGCGAGACCCGCCGATATCACGGCGCCGGTCGTTGCGGTGGACTGCCCCGCGCGTGCGAGGTAGAGACCGAGCGCCACGCCGACGAAGCCCGTGGTCGTCGCGCGAACGAGGGCGGTGACGTAAATGAGCAACCGATCAGACATGCTCACGCCTGATGTTGCCGGTGAAGGCCTGGACAAACTCGGTCGCCGGTGCTCCCGCAAGCTCCGCGAGCGTGCCTGTCTGTGCTATTCGGCCGCTCTCGAGCACCACCACGCGATCGCACACGGCGGCTGCCTCGGTGCCGTCGTGCGTGACGTAGACGACGGGACACGGCCGGTCAGAGAGCATCGAGCGCAGGAAGGAGAGCATCTCGGCTCGAAGCAGCACGTCGAGGCTGGCGAGCGGCTCGTCGAGGAGGATGGCCCGAGGTTCCTGTACGAGCGCCCGACCGAGTGCCACACGCTGCCGTTCGCCTCCGGAAAGCGCAGATGGCCGGCTCCCGGCCTTGTCAGAAAGACCGATGCGCGCGAGCACTGCCGAGACACGCCGATCGCGCTCGACACGCGGAACTCCCTGGACGCGAAGGGCGAACTCGAGGTTACCTGCCGCGGACAGGTGCGGCCAGAGCGCGAGATCCTGAAAGACCATCGCGAGCCCACGCTGTTCCGGGGGTACGATGAGCCGACCGTCCCGGCTGACCGTCTGGCCTTCAATGGCGATCGAGCCCGAGCGCGGCACGGTCAGACCGAGCAGCGCCCGCAGCAGCGTGCTCTTGCCGGAACCCGACGGTCCGGCCACGGCCACGACCTCGCCGTGCTTCACGTCGAACGAGACCCCCCGAAGGGCTTCTACCCGGCCGAGTGCCACTGACACGTCACGCACCTCGATCGCCGGGACGGTCACGCGGTTCTCCTTCCGCGAGCCAGCGCCGCCAGGAGAGCGAGCGCGGCCAGAGTGAGCGCGACGTGGAACAACGCCAGCGCAGCTACGGTGGGCTCGGGCCCGTTTGCCTCGAGCGTGAAGATCCGCACCGGTAGCGTCTCGCCTCCAGGTGGGTACAAGAGGATGGCCGTCTCCACATCGCGCAGGCAGAAGACCAGGCACAGCAACCAGGCCGCGATGAGCGACCTCCAGCTCTCCGGAACGACAACCCCAGCGATCCGGTGCAGGTATCCCGCGCCGCCCACCGCGGCGGCCTCCTCGTGCGATACCGGGCGTTGCAGCACCCCCGCTTGGAAGACGCGAATGGCCACCACGGCGTAGCGACCGAGCAGGCACAGAGAGAGGATCGCCATTGTGCCGTAGATCCACGCCGTGGCGGGCCGGTTCCAGGTGACGATCGCGCCCACGCCGGTCACCGCTGCCGGGGTGAGGAACGCCGCGAGCGCCAGCGCATCGATCCACCTCGCCAGCAGCGAGCCGCGCGCTAGTCCGTGGCCGATCACGGCAGCGAGCAGTGCGGCGACCGTGGCCGCGACGCAGGCGACGAGCAAGCTGTTCTCGGCAGTCGTACCCAGCCGGGCCCAGGCGTCGGAAAAACCGTTCTCGCGCATGGCGCGAACGAGGAGCCCCGCGAGCGGCATCGACGACAGGATCACGCCGGCCGCGACCAGCGCCCAGGCAAACCATGTCCATGCGCCGAAGCTCAACGGCTCCTTTCGGTCGCCCCGCGCCGAGAGGGCACCCGCATGGCGGCGCAGGGCCGCACGCTCGGCGGCCACGATCACCAGCGCGAGCAGGACCACCGGCAGCGCCAACACGGCCGCCTCGCCCGGCGCGTAAACGAGCCCACCGAGGCGGGCGAACACGGTCGCCGGATAGACCTGGACCCGCAAGAACATGGGCACGGCCACCTCGGCGAAGCTCAGGGTGAAGACCAGGAGCGCCCCGACCGCCATGGCCGGCCACGCAAGGGGTATGACGATGCGGGCCATGACGGTCACGGGCCGAGCGACGATCCGGCCGGCATCCACCAATGCGGGTTCGACGCCGCGCACGCCGAAGAACGTGCAGAGCGTCACCAATGGAGTCAGCGTCGAACCCAGCACGAAGACCAGGCCGGACCGCGCAAAGAGCCACTCGGAGGTTTGCACGTTGCCGAGCAGCCCTTCCCGCCCGAGCAGGTGAAACCACCCGAGCGCGAGCAAGAGGGGCGGCAAGAACACGGGCATGGCGTGCAGCGCGAGCCAGACCCGGCGCCCGGGGATACGCCCGAGCCCGAGCACGACGCCGAGCGACACGCCGAGCAGCACGGCGAACGATGTCACCTGCCCGGCCAGAAGGATGGAGCCTGTGAACAGCTCGAGCGCGCGCGCCGTGAAAAGCTCGCCGCCTCCTCCTGGACGCGCGATGCCCTGGAGCACGACCGCCAGGAGAGGCACGCCGGCCGCGACCACGAGCACGAACGCCGCGACCGCGAACGCTGCCGTACGCTGCCAATTCACCGTCAAAGCCCGACCCACCCGCGCAGCCAGGGTTGCATGCGCTCGATCTGTTCGGCCACCGCTGCGTAATCGACGTTCATCGCCTTGATGTCGCTCACCGGACGCACCCCCGCGGGCACGGGTACGCCCGGCCGCAACGGCATGTGCGCGGCGCTCTTCGCCATCTGCTCTTCTACCGCCGCGGAGACGAGGTAATCGACGAGCCGTCGCGCGGCGGTCGGATTGGGACCACCCTTGATGATCACGGCCGAGGTGGGGATGACCAGCGTCCCGCCAGGCTCATCATCCGGGTAGATGACGGTCACGGGGGCGCCCCCTTTGAGCGCCTCGTGAGCGTCGTCGGTATCGGTGAGCCCGACCGCGACCTCGCCCGCGACCACGAGTCGTTTGACCTCGCCGTTGGAGCTCGCGATCCGTGCTCCGTTCCTCTTGAGCGCCGTCAGGAGCTCCTGCACTCGTGACTGGCCCCAGAGCGACGCCAGGGCCGCCATGTGCATCGTCGTCGTACCGTAGAGGGGATTGGCTATGGCGACCTTGTCGCGCCACGCGGGTGCGGTCAGCTCCGCGAGGCTACGCGGCAACGAGGCGCCATCGACCAGGCGCGTATTCACGAGAAGCACGCGCGCTCTGGCCGCGAAGCCGGTCCAGGTCCCGTCGTCCGGACGAACAAGCGAAGGCAACCCATCGGCCGCCGGCGAGCGATAGGGCGCGATCAGACCCCGCTTGACGAGCTGGTAAGGCCGCACAGGATCGCCGGACCAGAAGACATCGGCTCTCGGATGGGACGCCTCGGCAATCAGGCGGTTCAGGACGCCCGTGCTCTTCGTCTCCTCGGTGTCATAGACGGCACGCACCCGGATTCCGGTCTCCCGCTCGAAGCGCCGAAGGACCGGCTCCGAATAGACCTGATCGACGGAGGTGTAGACCACGACCTCGTTGCCGCTGCCGCACCCGCACTGGGAGCAGCCGGCGAGAGGTAGGAGGCACAGCCAGCTCGAAATGAGAAAGAGGTTACGACGGAGACCCATGGCTCACCCCCGGTGCAGCTCGCTCACGGGAGGTCGTTCGCGGATCAAGTCCTGGATCTCCCGGTGATACGCGAAGTAGCGCCTCGTCGTCGCCGCGTTCTTGCCGTACTTCTCGTGCTGCTCGAGGATCTCCTCGAACCTCGCTTCGGCCGCGCGCTCGTCGCCATCGAGGTATTCTCTTCCAGTTCTCTGAAAGCTGCTTCTTGCGTGTTGTTCTATCGAGGGCATGTGTTGCTTCCTCCTCTTCTCACAATCTCTGAATGGCGAAATCGGTGAACCGCGATACGGAGTCGGCCTTGGTCCACAACCCCACGTGACCCGCGACCGGCCGGTCCGCCTCGAAGTCGATGAGCGGCTCACCGTCGAGCAACCCTCGGATGCGCCGGCCAGAGAGGCTCGCCTCGAGGCCGTACCAGCGCCCGGTCTCGATGGCGCGCTCGATGGTGACGCGTTGGAGCCTGTGGCCCTGCACGTACTCGAACAGGACGAAGTTGTTCTCGAGGGCGTTGATGCGCAGGGCGAAGTAGTTGCCCGCGTTTCGCAGGCCGAAGACCAGGCCCGCGGCCTGATCGATGATCCCGGCGACCGGCTGCGCACGAACGGCAACCGATCCGTGCTCGATCTCCCCGTCCTTGGCGATCAGCTTGGGGAAGTAGTGGTAGGCCTTGATGTTGTCCAGGAAATCCTGATAGCGCGCGTCGCCCACCATCCGCCGCATGAGTCGAGTCCAACCACCCGCGAGCCCGCTGCGCCACTCCGACCCGTCTTGCACGATGAGGGAAGCCCCGTCCTGTTCCGCGCGCGACCAGTCGCCGGACAGCAGGTAGAACCCCTCGATGCGCCGTTGCCCCGCCTGCGCCAGGAAATCGTAGTCTCCGTCGAAGAACATCCGCGTCATGCGCCCGATCTGATCGAGATTGCGAATGGAAACGTCCAGCAAGCGCGTCGATGCCAGCAGCCGCCCGAGTTGATCGAGTTTCGACTCGATGCTCGCGCGCTCGCCGGCCTTGACCGCCGCCTCGACGAGATCCCCGCGGAGGCTCACCCGAAATCCCAAGCCCTCGAGCACGGCGGCCACGAACTGGGCACGCAGCGATCTCCCTTCAAACGAGCCGACGCCGCCCGAGAATTGAACCGAGATGTAGTTCTCCTCGTCGCGGTCGCCGCACAAGGCGGCAAGGTGGGCGAAGTGGTAACCGAACCGAGCGCTCAGATCGAGATAGTCGCTCGAGATCACGGCGTAGCTGCTCGTGTCCTGCAATGTCTCCGGGCTCGCGAGCGCGCTCTCGGCCATGATGGTCATCAACCCGCGCACGTCCATGTTGGCCGGGCCGGTCCAGGCAATGCCGGGATGAGAGAACCCGCGCCAAACCGCTCGCAGCGGCCACGACGCGATCTCGCCGTCGTGAGGTTCTCCTCCGGCCCGGTCGTCCAGGCCTCCGCCCAGATCGACCACGTAGAGATCGAGAGGGATACGCGTGCGGAGCTTGACCGCGCCGCCGGGTCCTCGGGTGGTTGCCGGCAGCCGGAACATGAGATCGATGGCTCGTTCGTGCGTGAACCGGATCAGGTCATGGATCGTCCGGCAACCCTCCGGCGAGAAGTCGGCGGAAGCGGGGTCCGTGAGATGCAGGGGGGAGAGCCGATCGAGAACCGCGCGCATGCGATTCATGATCGGACCGCCGACGACCACGCGAGGGCGCCAGCTCGGGAGATCGGCGATCTCCTCGTCGCGCCCGGCATGGAGCAAGCCGCCCGTCTCGCCGGCCAGAACCGTGACCTCGGCCCCGTCGGCCAGCAACTCGCGCGCACGCGGCAGGCCCAGGATCGCCGGGATGCCCGCCTCGCGCGCGACCGAGGCGAGGTGACAGGCGACACTGCCGGTCTCGGTGACGATGGCGATCGCGCGACCGGCGAGTCGTGCGAGATCCGGCGATGCGCTCTCTGCCACGAGCACGGCTTTGTCCGGCATGGACATGCCGGGCCGAGCGATGAACACCCGGCCGACGGCCCAGCCTGGCGAGGCGGTCTCGCCTCCTGCGGCGAGCAGCGGAAGGGACGATTGCGGGACGCGCGGGATGCCGGCGACGTGTAAGGGCCTCGATTGAAGGATGTAGAGATCGCCGCGCCAGTCGATCGCCCACTCGACGTCCTGGGGGCAGCCAAAGCGCGATTCGAGCGCGATACCTGCACGGGCAAGCCCCATGGCCTCCATCTGGCCGAGGAGAAGCCGACCGCGCGGATGTCCCGAGGCGGACACGATTGCCGCCGGATGCCCGGGGCTGGCCATGTCGCGCTCGATCGTGACGACCGCTGCCGATACGTCGCCCGAGACCAGCCGCTCGCCGAGCCCCTCGACCATATGGATGGCCACGCGTGTTGCGTCGCCGCTCGCCGGATGCGCCGTGTAGAGCACGCCGGCAACCCGGGGATCGAGCATCTGCAGGACGAGCACGCTCATCGGGGTATCCCGATCGTCCAACCCAGCGCGCAGGCGATAGAGCAGCGCCCGGGGTGCGAACTTGCTGGCCACGACGTGCTTGTACGCGTCGAGCAGGTTCTCGCGGGTCACGTCGAGGACCGAGACGTACTGCCCGGCGAACGACGTGGACGTATCTTCGCCGACCGCGCTGCTTCGCACCGCGACCCTTGGTGGCGAGCCGGAGCTGACGTCCAGGTCATCGTACGCCGCGAGCGCGGCGCGAGCGATATCGTCGGGCACCTGAGCTGCCAGGACGAGGTCCTGGAAAGCGCCGCAGCGCGCATCGAGATCGGCGTCTTCGCCTCCTTCGACCGATGCGAGCAGGGTCTCGAGCGGCTCCCGCAGGCCCGAACCCTCCACAAAGCGGGCATACGCCGCGGCGGTGAGTACGAAGCCGTCTGGCGTCGGCAGGTGCAGGATGTTCCGGGCGATCGCCAGATTCGTCGCCTTCGCGCCGGCCAGCGTTGCCGCATCGGATCGCTCCGCCAGCATGTCGAGTCGAACGACGATCGGGCCTTCCTGGGGGGACCGAAACGCGAGTACCTCCCGCAGGCCGGCGTCGATCAGCGAGTGAGATCGAAGAAGAGCGACCGAGCTGGCTTCGTCCCCCAGATCCGCAAGTCTGCCGACGAGCAACCGCACGGTTGCGCTCAAGGCGTCGTACCGCGCGCCCAGGGCGGCCGCCCCGAGAGGCGGACCCCCGTAGTAGGCCTGCTCGATCTCCGCCAGCCAAGCGAGCGAGGATGAGTTGAGCCGAAGCAACTCGCGAAATGCCTCGTATCTGTCGCGATAGACGCTTGATGGATTAGCGCGCGCAGTCATCTCTCCATTCCTTCTCGTTCATTGGACCGCAATCTTGGAGATCGCCCCCACCATGACGCTGCCTCCAAGCGTCTTGCCCATTCCCTCCCTGAACCGGAGCATGGCGGCCAAGGCGGTTGCCGCGAGCACGACTCATGGTGGTCCCACTCGCAGGTCGTCGAAGTAGGTCACCGAGTCGGCCTTGGTCCAGACGCCGATCCGTCCGCCTTGCGTGAAGGTCGTGTCGCGGTGGTCGATTATCCTCTCGCCGTTCCAGAACACCTGGAGCCGATCGCCCACCGCCTCGAAGGCGTAGTCGTGCCACACACCCGCCTGCACGACGCCGCTCCAACTCGCAAGCTGCCTGCGGCTGCCTCCCTGCACGTAATAAAGGCGGATGTTCCCTTCGAGGGCATTGGCGCGTGTGATGTAGTAGTTGTTCTCGTCCTGGTATCGGACTACAAGCCCGCAGGCTTGGTCCACGACCCCAGAGACCATCTTGCACCGGACCGACACGCGCACGTCCGCGGGTTGAACGGCGTCAGCGACCGCGATCGGGAAGCGGAAGTCGGTATCATCCGCATCGAGCTGGGCGAGCACGTGACCTCCGCTCGGCGCCCCGGGATCGGCAATGATCTCCCAGCGGCCCCTGGCGCCGCTGCCCGTCAAGCCGAACGCGAAACCCGCCGGCGGCTCTCCGAGTCGGTCGGTGTCGAAGCTCCAGACCATGCCCGCTGGAGCTGGGTTGCCTGGTGCCGGATCAGGCTCTGCTGCAGCGGGGGTCGGCTGCGGGCGTGGTTGTGGCTCGGTCGTGGTAGGAGCAGACTGGCTTTCCGGGGAGCCTTGCAGTCGCACCTGCTGGCAGGCGGTCGATGCCAGCACCAGCCCGGTGCAGAGAACGGCGATCTGTCCGATGGACTTCATTTCCTTCCTCCGTGGGTGCGCGGTTTCTTCCGCGCGGCTACAGTCTTTCGCCTGGCGGCGCGCGGCGTTGGCTCGTTCTCGGCGGCAGCGGCCAGAAGCCCGTCGAACAGCACGAACCCGCGCTGGAGCCGCTCCTCGTCGCTGACATCTGTCCGGCTGATCCCCGCTATGACGGTGGCGACCCCGTTGGTTTCCGGCCGACCGTATCGCCCATCCTTGAGGTCGATATCGTGGACGACCTCAGCGACCGCGCGGAGACCGGGCACATCGAGACCGAGTCCTTGGCAGATGACCTCGAACGTGCAGCGCTCACCATCGTGGGTGAGCTCGCCATCGAACATGTCGAAGCGGATCTGCCCCTTCGCCGCAGCACAGGTCTTGGTATCCACGAAACGGAAGACCGCCTCGGGGTCGATGAAGCGCCGAACCAACCAGGCGCTCGCGATCCGGTCTACGCCCACATCGCTGCGGGTTACCCAGGTGAGGTGGCGCAGCTTCTCGACGGTCCACTCTGGCGGGCCTTCTCGTGGCTGATCGCGGCCCAACCTGAGCCGGACCGGCTTCCCGCTGTCCTTGGCCTGGCGGGCAGCCCGAGCCAGCTCATCGACATCATGGTCGGTGACACCGTCGAGGAGCCGGAGCTCACCGACGAGCGCGTCGCCGCCGCCGTTGCGTATCTCTTGGGCAATCCACTGGAAGTCCTCTCGTGCCTCGTCGGTCCCGGGGAGGATGTAGACCGTGTTCTTGAGCGCGATGGCACCGACCTGCTGCAATCGGCGCGATACCTTCACGCGAAGGTAGGCCGGCTCGGGTGGCAGGCGGTGGATGAGCATGAGCCAGAGCTTTGGGATCTCGGTCACGCGCTGGAAGATACAACTGTATCATTTCACTGTCAAGAGAGGTCAATACTGTATCACGATCGCCGGTCCACCCAACGTTGGCAGCGAGATTTTCCGGTGGTTCCGGTTGACCTCGAGAGCTGGCGGCGAGCTTCGAGTCCGGATCCGGTCGACCTCGAACGATGTCGCCGATTTTATCTGAAGATCCCTGATGACGATGAAAGCTGGTCACGAGGTTTCACCAGCGGTCCGGATAGGCGAGGGAGTGGTCAGTGCTCGTCCGCGAGACTCCGGGACGCGTGAGGAACGACGGGTAGTCCATGGCCCAGACGCTCGGGTTGTTCCGGTGGACGACCAGCCCGTGGTCCCGAACCGTGTTTCCTGGTCGCTGCACTTATCCGCGCACGCTCACGCGCACGCTCGGGTTGCAGCCGCGCTCAGGGGCGTGGCTCCGATTGCGTGCCATCGGTCATGGAGCGCCCAGAGCTGGGCCTCGGTGGCCTGTGCTGTGAGGTTGAGGTCCTCCAGGGCTGACACCACGAAACGCTCCGCTTGAATAACTCTTGCATGGCGAAAACCAGCGTGCTATCTAGCGTCGGCGGTTGGGGTCGTGCTTGAGGTGGGCCCGTGGGGTTCCACCTTTTTTATTGGCTTTTTTCGGGGACTCCTCGCGGCGATGAGCAGCATCGAAAAGATCGAGGAAGCCCTGGCTGCCGTGGCCGCGGTCCACGGGATGGAGATCGTCGATCTCGAGCTCGTCTCCGAACGCTCCGGGTGGGTGCTCCGCCTCTATATCGATCGACCGGGCGGAGCGGGCGTGACGGTCGATGACTGCGCGCGGGTGAGCCGCGATTGCTCGGTGACGCTCGATGCCGAGGACCTGGTCGATCGAAGGTATCGGCTGGAGGTGTCGTCTCCCGGAATCGAACGGAGACTCCGGAGACGGGAGCACTTCCAGCAGCAGATCGGAAACACGATTCACGTGGTGTTGCGACAACCGGTGGAAGGACGGAGGAAGGTGACGGGCGAGTTGACCGAGGTGGGGGGGGCGACGATCGAGCTGGCATGCCAGGACGGGTCCCGCATCTCCGTGTCCCTCGACAACATCAAGCGAGCCAACCTCAAGGTCTACTGAGCCGCGACACGACTGGGGTACGAGATGCAACAGGGCCTTTCGCTCCGGATGATCATTGATCAAATATCGCGCGACAAGAACATCGCGCCCGAAGTCCTCATCGAAACGGTCGAGGCGGCGATCCTGCACGCGGCCAAGCGGAGCTTCGGCAACAGTCGCGAGCTCGAAGCGCGGTTCAACGACGAGACGGGCGACGTCGATCTGTTCCAGTACATGGTGGTCGCCGAGAACGTCGCCGACCCCGAACGAGAGATCTCCGTCGAGGACTGCCAGCGGTGCGGGCTCCACGCCGAGCTCGGCGAGGAGCTGGGGTTCCAGGTCTTCTACTTGGAAGCGGACGCCGAGAAGGCACGGCAGCAGGACAAGGAGTACGGCGACCTGCTCAAGCTCAAGACCTATCGGCGGGGGTTCGGGCGTATCGCGGCGCAGACTGCCAAGCAGGTCATCATCCAGCGGGTCAGGGACGCCGAGCGCGAGAACATCTACAACGAATACAAGGATCGGAAGGGCGAGCTGATCACGGGCATCGTCCGGCGCTACGAGCGCGGCAACAACATCATCGTCGACCTCGGCCGTACCGAGGCCATCCTCAACAGTCGCGAGCAGGTCCCCCGCGAGTCATACAGGCCTGGCGACCGCATCGTGGCTTATGTAAAGGATATCGATAAAGAGACCCGCGGGCCGATCATCATCCTGTCGCGCACGGACATCGGGTTGCTCATCAAGTGCTTCGAGCAGGAGGTGCCCGAGATCTACGAGGGCATCGTCAGGATCGTCAACGCCGCCCGCGAGCCCGGCGCCAGGTCCAAGATCGCCGTCGATTCCCGCGACGCCGACGTCGATCCCGTCGGGGCATGCGTCGGCATGAAGGGCTCCCGCGTGCAGGCCGTGGTCCAGGAGCTCAGGGGCGAGAAGATCGACATCGTCCCGTACGACCGCGACCCGGCGCGCTTCGTGTGCAACGCCATCGCCCCGGCCGAGGTCAGCCGCGTCATCATCGACGAGGCCAACGGCTCGATGGAGCTGGTCGTCCCGGACGACAAGCTCTCCCTGGCCATCGGACGGCGCGGCCAGAACGTCCGCCTCGCCTCGCAGCTCAGCGGCTGGCGGCTCGACATCATCAGCGAGTCCAAGTTCCGCCAGATCGAGGAGGAGGCCATCGCCGCGCTGGCCAGCATCGAGGGGATCGACGAGATCCTGGCGAAGACGTTGTACAAGCTCGGGTTCCGGTCGCCGGAGGAGCTGATCGAGGCGGATCCGAGCGAGTTCGCCGGTATCCCGGGTCTCGGCGGACCGGAGGCCGCGGAACGCATCAAGGCCGCTGCCGAGGTGGCCATGGAACAACTGCGCCAGCGGCGGATCATCAATGCCTCGAACCGGACCGAGCCTCTGACCGAACGCGAACGCCTCCTGTTCGTGCGGGGCGTGGGTGAGCGCACCATCGAGCTGCTCGACGCCGCGGGCTACCGCCGTGTCGAGGATATCTACAACGAGATCGATGAGGATCGCCTCGCCATCCGCACCGGGCTCGGGTTGAAGAAGGCGCGGCAGATCAAGCAGGGCGCTCGCGACTTCATCGAGAGCGAGATGAAGGTCATCGAGGCCGCGCGCGCCATGGCGGTCGCGCGCGTCGAGCCCGAGATCGTGGCCGAGGCCGGGACCGAGAGCATGGTCGAGACCGGGACCGAGAGCGGGAGCGGGAGCGGGATCGAGAGCGGGAGCGGGAGCGGGAGCGGGATCGAGAGCGGGACCGAGCAGGCGCCGCCTCCGGACGTCGCTGGAACGGATGCAGGACCATCGCCGCGCTCGGTCGAAGACACGGCGAGATCGGCCGGCGCCGCGGAACCACCGACGGCGGGCCCTGCCGACGGGGATCAGGGGGAAGGACTGACGTGAGCCACGGTGCACACAATTCGCACGCCGGGTCGGATCGACCGGCTCCCGAGCGGACCTGCATCGGCTGTCGCCGCCAGACCCGCCAGGAGGACCTGATCCGGCTCGTGCGTTCGCCCGACGGCGCGGTGGTGGTCGACCACCCGCGCCGGCTGGGCGGCCGCGGCGCGTACGTCTGCAGCGCGCTTCCGTGTTTCGGGCGCGCGCTACGCCCGGCGCTACTCAGGAAGTCTCTCGGTGGCCCCGTGGCTCAACCGGACATCTCGCTCTTCGCCGAGCAGGTCCGGGATCGGCTGGAGCGACGAGTGATCGGCCTGCTCGCGGCGGCCGGGCGTGCCCGGAAGGCCTCCGTCGGAGCGTCGGAAGCTCGATCCGCGATCGATAACAGCACGGGCGCGCTCGTCGTGGTCGCGAGCGACGTCTCCCCGAGGGTGAGGCACTCTCTCGAGGAGGCGGCGCGGCGCGCGAGCATCGAGCTCCTCGAGTTTGGCGACAGGCAGCGCCTCGGAGACGCGTTCGCGCGGTCCGAGGTCGGCGCCGTCGCGGTGACGGATGCAGGGCTCGCCGCGGCGATCCGTCACGAGATCGAGCTGCTCGACGGGCTCAGGGTACGGCAGGAGCCCGTCCCCGGGAGCCGCTGCGGTGAAGACCTCGAAAGGGCGACTTGATGGGGAAGATCAGGGTCTACCAGGTCGCGAAGGAACTGGGGATCGACAACCAGGATCTGGTCTCTCGCATCCTCGACTTGGGCATCGCTATCCGCAACCACATGAGCTCGCTGGAGCCCGAAGAGATCGCTCGCGTCAAGCAAGCCCTCGATCGGCAGCGCCACGAGGAGATGGTCGAGGAGGAGATCAAGCCCGGCGTCACGCGGCGACGAGCCGTGCAGCCGCGGGCCCCGACGCGTAAAGCCGTCGAGGCCAGGGAGCCTGAGCCTCCGGCATCCGCCCCGCCGATGCCCGTGCCACCGACCCGGCGCACCCCCCCCGAAAAGGGCGGGCGACGCGGTGCGGTCCCGGCGCCGCCGGAGTCGGCGGTCCTGCCGAGCGCGCGGCCGCCGTCCCTCCGGAGCGCCCAGCCGACCACGGAGACCGTCGAGGCGGTTTCACCGCCCGCGATCGTGCCAGAGCTGGCGCCGCCAGAACCGCCGGCGCCGCCTGGCCGGCACGCGCTCGCGGACGAGCAGGTGGAGCTACCCTCTCCGCCTGCTCCCTCGTCCGACGAGGGAGCCCCGGACACCCCGCAGGGAGAGGCCGCGGACGAGGCGCCGCTCGCGCCGCCGCCACGACCCGAGCCACCTGGGCCGCCCGCGCGGCCCGAGCCGCCGGCGCGACGGGCCGCAGTTCCGGTGCAGCCGCCCCCGCCGCCGGCGCGGCCCGAGCCGCCCGTTTCGGCCAGGCGGTCCAGTGTCGTCCACGACCCGAGTCGTTTCGTGGACCTGCCGCCGCGGGTCGTGGAGCGCGCCGTTCCGACCGAGCCCTTCCAGCTCGGGCCACCCAGCGCGGGACGCGCAAGGCGGGGCCGCAGGCAGGAGGTCCAAGGGCGCGACCTCCACAGCGCTCGGGTCGCGCCAAGCGCGAACAGGGCCAGGCCGGGCCGCAAGAAGAAGGCCGCGCCAGGCCGCAAGACGAAGCAGACCGAGATCACTGTCCCGAAGGAGATCAAGCGGGTCATTCGGATCGAGGAGACCATCACGCTCCAGGAGCTGGCCAAGAGGATGGGCGTCAAGGCCATGGAGGTCGTGGCCAAGCTCATGGAGATGGGCGTCGGGAGCATCCACATCAACTCCACGCTCGATGCCGACACGGCAAAGATCATCGCAGAGGAGTTCAGCTACCAGGTCGAGGACGTGTCGGTCAGCGAGGAAGAGCTGCTCGCCGAGGCCCGCCACGATGCCGACGAGGAGGCAACGGAAGAGGAGCTGGAGCTGCGCCCGCCCGTCGTGACAATGCTGGGTCACGTCGACCACGGCAAGACATCGCTCCTCGACAAGATCCGCGAGACCAGGGTCGCCCTCGGCGAGGCGGGCGGCATCACGCAGCACATCGGCGCGTACCAGGTGGACGTGGCCACGGGAGGGACGATCACCTTCATCGATACTCCGGGACACGAGGCGTTCACCGCGATGCGCGCCCGCGGCGCCAAGGCCACGGACATCGCCGTGCTCGTGGTCGCGGCCGACGACGGCGTGATGCCGACCACACGCGAGGCCATGAACCACGCCAAGGCGGCCGAGACCCCGATCATCGTGGCCCTCAACAAGATGGACCTCGACGACGCCAACCCCGACCTCGCGCTCCGCGGCCTGGCCGAGGAGGGGCTCCAGCCCGAGGAGTGGGGCGGCGACACCGTGGTGTGCCGCGTGTCGGCGAAGACCGGCGCGGGGATCGACCAGCTCCTCGAGATGATCATGATCACCGCTGAGATGATGGAGCTCAGGGCCACCCCCACCAACCCGGCCCAGGGCGTCGTGCTCGAGGCGAAGCTCGAGAAGGGACGCGGTCCGGTGGCCACCGTGCTGGTCCAGGACGGGACGCTCAAGGTGGGCGACTTCATCGTCGTCGGCGCCGAGCACGGCAAGGTGCGGGCGATGACCGACGAGCTCGGTGAGAAGCTCATCGAGGCCGGCCCATCCACACCGGTCGAGATCCTGGGCCTGAGCGGGACGCCACTGGCCGGCGATCGCATGGACGTCGTGGCGGACGCGCGCAAGGGCGAGCAGCTCGCCGACATGCGCGCCAAGGCCGCGAGCGCCGCCGCGACCCAGCCCACTGCCGCGATCGCCGACGTGATGGAGCGGCTCAAGGCCGCACAGGACGGCAGCACCATCGAGACGGTCAACCTCATCATCAAGGGAGACGTCCAGGGCTCGGTGGAGGCCATCCGGGAGAAGGTGACCTCGATGTCCACGAGCGACGTGGAGGTCAAGGTCATCCACTCCGCCGTCGGCGGCATCACCGAGAGCGACGTCCAGCTCGCGTCGGCGTCCGACCCCAAGGCCCACATCCTCGGGTTCAACGTCCGGACGACGGGCAAGGCCCGGACCGTGGCCGAGCGCGAGCACGTCGAGCTCCACTTCCACTCGATCATCTACGAGCTCCTCGACGAAGTGAAGGCGCTGATGGTCGGACGCCTGCACCCGACGTACCGCGAGGTCGAGCTGGGGCACGCCGAGGTGCGCCAGACGTTCCACATCCCCAAGGTCGGGACCATCGCGGGGTGCCACGTCACCGACGGCAAGGTGGTGCGCTCTGCCCAGGTCCGGCTGATCCGCGACGCCGTCGAGATCTGGAAAGGTCGTCTCGGCTCGCTGAAAAGGTTCAAGGACGACGCGAAAGAGGTCGTCACCGGGTTCGAGTGCGGCATCGGCCTCGACGGCTACAACGACGTCAAGGTGGGCGACGTGATCGAGGCGTTCGACATGGAGGAGATCGCCCCGACTCTCTGACTCTGATGGAAACATGGCCCTCTTGGACGGATCGAAAAGTCCGTCGAGGGCCACACGGGGGAGCGACCAACGGGAGCGGAGGGGGTTGCATAGGGCCCCCCCGGTCAAAAAATGTTCATCGGCGTCTGCCGCATCACCTTCTCGCTCCCGGGCAACCGCTCGCTCAAGGGCAAGCGGCAGGTCCTTCGCAAGGTCTGCGACAGACTGCGTCACAAGTTCCACGCGTCCGCGGCGGAGGTCGGCGACCCCGAGGCGTGCACCGAGGCGGTCGTGGGCTTCAGCGTCGTCAGCGGGAACCGAGCCCACGCCCGCGGGATGGCGGAGAACATCCTCGGGTACATCGAGGACCTGATGGTCGCCCCGGTGCGCGAGGTCGAGCTCGACGTCGTGTGCTTCGACGACGTGTCGGAAGGTGGTACCTTCGGCGAGATCGAGCGCTGGGGCGAGACGGCGGAGACGAAGCTCGGAGACGAAGGACCTCCGTCCTCCCGACGCCGGCGAGAGTGAGAGGAATGCAGGGACGCAGGAACGAGAGGGTCGCGGAGCTCCTCAGGCAGGAGCTGGGCTCCCTGCTGCTCAGACAGGTCAAGGACCCCGCTCTCCAGGCGCTGACCATCACCGACGTCCGCGTCGTCTCCGACCTGTCGGTAGCGAGGGTCTACTTCGCGGCGCACGACGACGAGAGCGCGGCGGAGATCCTCGGCGGGCTCGAACGTGCCGTGCCGTTCCTGCGCCGCGAGATCGGCCGGCGCCTCGAGCTCAGACGTCCGCCCGAGCTCCGTTTCGCGCGTGACACGGTCCTCGAGGAGGGGTTGCGCATCGACGCCATCCTCCGCGAGATCTCCGACGAGGAGAAGGACTCATGATCGAGCACGCCGCGCGCGCTCTGGAAGAGGGGCGCCGTTTCCTCGTGACCTCGCACCTCAACCCGGACGGAGACGCCGTGGGCTCGATGCTGGCCATGGCCCACCTGCTGCGCGACAACGGCAAGGAGGCCACGACCTACCACAGCGACCCGATGCCCGGACCCTACCTCTTCCTCGCCGGCATCGACGAGGTGGTCTCGACCCCGGAGCTGATCCGCGGGGAGTACGACACCCTCGTGGTCCTGGACGTCGGCGAGCGCGAGCGCATCCCGGCGGTCCTACCCGCCGGTGCCGATCGGGCCCGGATCGTGGTCATCGACCACCACCGGCACCACGGCGACTACGGCGACATCGTCTGGAGGAGGCCCGATGCCTCGGCCGTGGGCGAGATGATCGCGGAGCTCGCGCGGTTCCTGGGCTGGAAGGTGTCGAAGGACTGCGCCGAGTGCGCCTACGTCGCCGTCCTGACCGACACCGGCTCGTTCCGGTACTCCAGCACGACATCGGCGTGCCTCGAGACCGCGGCGTGGCTCGTCTCGCACGGCGTCGAGCCGTGGAAGGTCGCGTCGCACGTGTACGAGAGCTGGCCCGCCCGGCGCATGCGGCTCCTGGGCGACGTGCTCCGCACGCTCGAGATCGAGTGCGAGGGGCGGCTCGCCACGCTGGTGGTCACGAAGCAGGCCCTCGCCGCGCACCAGGCGTCCGTGGACATGACCGAAGGGTTCGTCAACCAGGGCCGGATGATCGACGGCGTGGAGGTCTCGGTGCTGTTCCGCGAGCGCGACCCCGACACCTTCCGCCTCAGCTTCCGGTCGCGGGGCAGCGTGGACGTGGGCGTCATCGCGCACCAACTCGGCGGTGGAGGCCACCCCAACGCCGCCGGTGCGACCGCGACCGGGAAGCTCGACGAGATCAGGGCCATCGTGGCCGACCTCGTGTCACGCGCGCTCGACGAGATCACCCCGGACGACGAGAGCCGCTGGAGCCGACACTGAGCGCGCGCCGAGACGAGCGCCTCGACGGCGTCCTGGTCCTGGACAAACCAGCCGGCCTGGTGTCGATGCGCGCCGTCGAGCGCGTGCGCCGCCTCACGGGGACCCGGCGAGCGGGGCACGCCGGCACGCTCGACCCCGCCGCCACGGGCGTCTTGCCCGTATGCCTCGGCAGCGCCACGCGGATCGTGACGTTCCTGCTCGACGGCGACAAGGAATACCTCGCGACAGTCACGCTCGGCCAGGAGACCGACACCTGCGACCTCGACGGACGGGTGGTCCGCGAGGCGCAGGTCCCGCCGCTCGAGCACACGGAGGTGGAAGCGGCCCTGGCCGGGTTCCGCGGGACCATCGTCCAGCGCCCGCCGGCCTTCTCGGCCATCAGACGAGGTGGCGAACGCCTCTACGAACGCGCCCGCCGCGGCGAGGACGCGGTCGCGCCGGAGCGCGAAGTGGTCGTCCACGAGCTCGAGCTGCTCGCGTTCACCCGGCCCAGCCTGGAGATCAGGGTGCGCTGCGGCAAGGGGACCTACGTGCGCAGCCTCGCGGCGGACCTGGGTCGCGCTCTCGGCTGCGGAGGCTGCCTCGCGTCACTCCGCCGCACGCGCGTCGGCGCCCTGGCCCTGGACCTCGCCGTCACGCTCGACGAGCTCGCGGACCGCGCCCGCGACGATCGGGTCGAGGAGGTCCTGATCACCCCGTCGGAGGCCCTCGCCCACATCCCGGCGCTGCGCCTCGCGGCACGGGACGTGGACCGGGTGAGGCAAGGCCAGCGTCTCGCCGCCGCCCAGCTCGAGGAGCAGAGGCCACCGCCGGACGGCACCGTCCGGCTGCTCGACGCAGACGGCCGCCTCGTGGCCCTCGCCGAGCTCCGCGACGGACGGGTCCAGCCGCGCACCGTGCTCGCGTAGCTCTAGGAGGCGGGGGGAGGTTCCCCGAAGTGGGGGAGCACCGAGCCTGATAACCCGTGAGCGTGAGCGTGAGCGTGAGCGTGAGCGTGAGCGGCTGACGATACCAGATATCTCTCAAGCTCCTTGAGCATCCTTCTGCCCTCGAGGTTCGATCTGTCGGTGGAGCATGGCGGCAACATCAAGCGTTTTTTCGATATTTCGCTCACGCTCACGCTGTAGAGTAGCCCCGGCCGGTTGCCCGGCCGGGGCCCTCGCCAGAACCGGACGAGGACATTTCGACCATCCGGC
>Ga0233425_10001133_pt1 | contig 62084 bp, 60 predicted proteins | sample Watercolumn_Towu_2_FD_181712 | JGI IMG/M metagenome (GOLD analysis project Ga0233425, IMG submission 181712) | Freshwater microbial communities from Lake Towuti, South Sulawesi, Indonesia - Watercolumn_Towuti2014_140_MG | ecosystem: Environmental > Aquatic > Freshwater > Lake | place...
TACTATTTGAAATAACGCTTGCATTGGAAACTCCTTTTTTTTATAGTATACCTTTAAAAAAAAGACACCCTATGCAAGCGTTTGTCAATCAAAATCTACTAAAAATCAGTTAGGGCAAAGTCCTGTACTACACATGCACCACTAATCACTTTCATCACATCGCTCCTCTCAGTGATTATAAACTGCCTGAAGTTTGCTATTTATTTATTAAGAACAACCCAAGCAATAGATCGTGTTTTTCACACTTTAGCAAGTTATTTTCGCTTCCGGTCAATCTTTTTTTCCGGTTTCTCGCGAGAAATCTGCACCCACCGAACTCCTTTCTCCTTTTGGATCTTTTTCCACTCTTTACATGCTACCATCATAGATTCGTAGGTATCAAAGGGTAGGTAAACATATGTCGTTTTACCACTGGCATTCTTAATATATTGCGGAAAAATTTCTTTTTTTTTCTTCATCGTTGCCTCACAATCTTATAGATTTCTTTTCTATGGCCAACACAAATAATAATGATAACAATTTCTTTTCGATGTTCATCAAAGACAACTCTGTAATTTCCAACACGAAGTCTATACCTCGAAGAAGAATAACACTCGATCTTTCTGATGTTTAAACCTTCTTTTCCCGCAACGAGGTCATCTAACTTATTTATAACTTTCGTAAAAATTTGCTTATCTAGTTTCTTGATATCTCGTTTAGCTGCTTCAGAAAAGGTATATTTAAATCCGCCAAATATGTTGATTATTTCTCTCTTTGTTCAAACTCAGCGATAACTTCTTCTCGCGTATATGTCTTATATTTTTTCCCAGAACGCTCAATAATCATTTTGTAATCAGTATAATCCTCTAATTCCTCCATTATTTTTTCAAAGTCAGCTTTTCTTAATAAAACGCCTACCTTGTTTCCTTCATCATCAAATAAAAATGTTGGTTCATTTTTTTTAATTTGTTTCATGTTAATTCCTATCGTTACTTCTACTCCCCCGCTTCGCGGGGATGCACCCACGGAGTGCGTTAAAGCTTTTTTACTTCATGCCCACCAAATTTGTTTCTTAACATAGCAACAAATTTAGTAGAATAATCTCCACCAGTTTCTCGTGACCACGCACGAATCTCAAGCGCTTTTTCTATGATTTTTAAAGATATATTATTCTCTTGTGCTACTTGAACTGCCCACTGCCCAGTTTTATTTTCGCCAATATATCCTGATATACTCTCAAGCGAGCTGTCACTTTTTAAAATTTCACCAGAGAGTGACAAAAGCCAAGAGCGAATAATCGAACCATGATTCCAGGTGTCTGCAATAAGTGCTAGATTTAAGTTTTTATAATTCCCATTTTTTAATAATTCAAAACCCTCACCATATGCTTGCAATAGTGCATACTCTATCCCGTTATGTATCATTTTGATATAATGTCCGACTCCAGCAGGCCCAAACAATTGTACTCCGTGTGGTGCAGCTATAGCTGTCAATATTGGCAGTGCTTGTTCGAATGCAATCTGGTCGCCACCAAGCATTAGCGAGAACCCATTCTCATTCCCGTGAAGCCCCCCAGAGGTTCCACAATCGAGAAAAAAAATCTTCTTTTCTTTTAAATAATTATATCGTCTAATAGAATCCTTAAAGTGACTATTTCCCCCGTCGATAATAATACTGTTTTCACTAATATGTGGCAAAAGAGTTTCGATAGTCTCATCAATAGTTTTTCCAGCCTGCACCATAAGCCAAAAGATTTGAACATAATGTGACAATTCTGAAAGCGATGAAACAACAGAGACGCCTAACGCTTGATCTTTAGATATGTATGGGTCAAAGCCTATAACTTCATGACCAGCACGAATAACTCGTGATGCTATTGCCTGTCCCATTTTGCCCAACCCAATAACTCCAAGTTTCATTCTGGTACTCCTTGTGGGCCCTTGCTGCCCTTTGGGTAAAAGACTAACTTACCTCTTTTTTTATCTATTTTTTCAAAAATTTTCCAAGAGTATTCTATCTCATCAGCTCGAACAAAAGCAGAATGATCCCCCTTAATGACATCTAATAAAAGTGTTTCGTATGCTTCTGGTGTATTTGCTCCAAATTGTGCGTGATGGCAAAAGTCCATAGTTACTGGCATGACCTGCCCCCACTTTCCGGGTACCTTTGTGTTTAGCCCTAAGGACATACTTTTTTCTGGATCTATTTTAATTACAAAATAGTTTGTCTGTGCTGGACAAAAATCTAAAAGACACGCTACGGGCTTAAATTTTATAAAGACAAGAGTCTCTTTTTTGTCCAGATATTTACCTGTAGTTAAGTAAAAGGGGACTCTTTCCCAGCGTTTATTATTAATAAAAAGCTTTACATGTGCAAAGGTTTCTGTGCGTGAATTTTTATTAACATTAGATTCTTGCCTGTAGCCTTCGTATTGCCCAACAAGAGCTTTTTCTACAGATATTTTTTTAAGAACTTTAGCTTTCTCGTCTCTAATATATTTAGCTATTAATTTTTTTGGTGGCTCCATTGCTACAATAGACATTATTTGTAACAGATGATTTTGAGTGATATCTTTTAGTGCGCCATAAATATCATAAAACTCTCCACGCCCCTCTATCCCGATCGTTTCACTTATCTTTATATATACAGATTCTATATGCTTATTATTCCAGATAGGCTCAAGAATTCTGTTTGTAAAACGGGCAAGAATTATATTTCCCACAAGTTCTTTACCCAAATAGTGATCAATTCTAAATACTTGATTCTCGCAAAAAGCACTTTTTATTCTTCTGTTAAGTGCTCTGGCTGATTTTAAATTAAACCCAAAGGGTTTTTCGTAGACAACTCGTGCCCATGGAAAGACACTTTTCTCTTCGTCACATCTTTCGTGACTTTTAGAGACTATATTATATCTAGAAAAATTATGTGTGATCACATCAAAGTGTTCGGGCATTGTTGCAAGATAAAAGATTCTATTCCCATTTAATTTATGTTTTTCTTCTGTCTTTTTTATAAATTTATTTAGTGCACTATATTTTTCTTTATCGTGAAAGTCCATAGTGAAATAATAAGAGATACTTTTAAGTTTTTCCCACTTTTCTGCGTCTATATTAGAAATAAATTTTTGTGCTTGTGATAAAATCTCTTCTATTGTTGTATGAGCATTAGAGACAGCTATAATTGCACATGCGCATATTTTGTTTTCTAAGATTAACTTATAAAGTGCCGGGATCAACTTTCTTTTACTCAAATCTCCCGTCCCACCCATAATTATAAAACAACACTCGTCAACACAGTGTGAATTTCTTTGGGGCATCTATTATCTCCTACAGATCTATCTTGTGTAAAATAATTTTTATACCGGTAGCTTTATAGTATAAGAATTTTTATATAAAACGTTATTAATTTTTAAGAAATGGGGAAAATAGTTAGATATATTATTATTTTATAATTTTTTAAGATCAAGAGTGAGCTCATATACCCGTAATCCCTCACAGCAGGTTTTGGTTCCCTTAATAGTGAACTCTTTAGTTATTTTAAACCCCATTTTTTGGTGAGCTTTTGCCCGGAGCGTGAAACGCTTCGTCAGGGATTTGTAATTTCTACAATTTTGCTCCGGGCTAGAATTATCTCACCTGATATTCTTTAAATCAAGCGTGAGTTCATATACCCGTAATCCCTCACAGCAGGTTTTGGTTCCCTTAATAGTGAACTCTTTAGTTATTTTAAATCCCATTTTCTGATGCGCCTTAAGACTTCTAATATTATTAACATCTATTCTGGCATTAATTTTTTTAGCGCGTGTCATTTGTGAATATACTTTAAGCGCAAGACAGACCGCCTCTTGGTAAAAACCCTTACCCCAATATTTTTCATTGAGCCATGCCCCCAATTGTCCTTTGGGAAAATATTTATCTCTAATTTCAAGTGCCCCTATAAATTTTTTTGTTTTGTTACAAAAGATACAGTAAAAAAGAGTATTCTCTTCGCGATTATTTAAAAGTCTAGAGGTTAAATAATCTTCGGTCTCTTTAAATTTTGCTTTTGGGGGCAGATGTAAAATCTTTCGCACAGTGGGCGAGAAGTTTTTGTGATATTCTTTTAAAAAAGCTGGATTTAGTTCCTTAAGAGTTATACGTGCGCTTGAGATAGTTACAGGGGGTATCATGTGAGATTTTTACCTGTCGGGTAAAAGTACCCGACAGGTGATTTATAAAAAATTATTCGATAATTTTGTTTTCTGTAACAAGCTTGTGGTTAATTTTGCCAACATATGTTGCTACTGTAAACCATGCCCCTGCAATTGCAATAGATATCACGGTGCCATAATTTACCAATTGTGCCATTATTGGGAACAATGTTGCTATAAAGCCACCAATCCCTTTGGCGCCTCTTGCACCGAATGTATCTACCCAGCTCTTTGTCTTAAATCTAACGTCTCTGCTTGTTGGGATATACATCATATCTCTACATGGGTTGTTTAGAGAATAAGTTAAGCCTCTTGTTATAACCATTGCAGTGAATAACATCCAGAGTCCGTGAAATGCCCAAACACTACCAGCTAAGCATCCCATAACCACTGGGAACACAAGGAGACAAACTCTTAAACCAAGATTTCTTATTAAAAAGCTTGTGCCTAAAAGAGAAAATACTAGCGAAAGTATATTTGCAAGAAGACCATATTTTGCCAAAAACTGCGTCATGAGTGTTGGAGAACCAAAATGGTGTTTGGCTAAAGTATTCATCTGTATATCAAAGGTTGTAGCTATTATCTCATATGCCGTTGAACAGACAAAAACACCCATCAAGTAGGGTTTAGATAGTAACAGCTTTAATCCCTCAGCAGCACCAGTAGCTTTTGGCTCTGTATGTCCTGCTTGTGGGACGGCTGGATAGATGCTTACAAATGTTTTTATAATAAATGGAACAACAAAGACCCCAATTCCTGCAATTAGAAAAAGTATAGCTAATCCAATGGCATCTGCATATAAGTCGATAATGTTTCCAAGGACAGATCCAAATTGTGCACCAAAGACAATAATAGGGAAACCCTTTTTAGCCATTGCTGTATCCATAGAGCTTGCAACAAAAGACCAAAAGAGTGCAACGACAAGTGATGCAAAGCTTTCTACTGCAAAATAGGTTATCCAGCCGAGAATTGGAGACTTGGAAAATGTTGGATGTGAAAGTCCATAGGCTATGCCTAAAAAAATGCATGCATAAAAAGGGGCTATAACGTATACTAATGTATGTTTTTCTAAATAATCGACCAGTTTTGAATATATCAAGATCAAGCATACAAGAATTAGGGGGGAAAATATTTTAGCGTATCCGAGATATCTGGAGATATAATCTTTACCGTATGTTGTCTCAATTGCGTCGGTGAAAATTGCATTTTTCATAGTACGCATCATCCAATAGGTACCAACTATGAAAAACAAACAGCTGGATAATAAGCCAAATTTTTTTAACTCTTCACGGTTGATATCCCCCCAGAGGAATCTAAATAATTTTGGTAACATAAATGCCCTCCTGAAAAAATAAAATTAAAAATTAAACTCTGTTATTACACAACGTAAAGAAATTTACTTGAATTTTTAAAGATTACCTTCATTCTTTACATTATATTATCTCATTTTTGTTAAAAAAAGTAAAATATGCTTTAATAACTTTTTAATATTATCAAACTTGAAATTAATCGAGAATAAATTAGTTTAACTAAGCAGCTAATTGTGTTTTTCGCAAGTTTTTTTAGAGGGTTCTTTCAAAATTCCTAAAGATATAAGTCTTTTATATGCATCTTGATGTTTTTTGCACAAAACCCCCAAAATTCCAGCTTTTTCTGCCCCCTCTATGTTTTTAATAGTATCATCTATGAAAACAGACTCTTTTGGATCCAGATTAAATTTTTTTAGTAATCTTAAATAGATTTTTACATCTGGCTTTGCAAGATGTTCATTACAAGAATATATTTGTCCATCAGACTCTTTTAAAATATCTGGATAATTTTGGCTTAAAAGTTTAGATGAAAATTCTTTACTTTGCATATTTTTAAGAAAGTCTATAGGTATATTAGAAAGGATATAAATTTTATACCCTTTTTCTTTTATTTGTCTAAAGAGTTCCATTCCCATAGAGATTGGTTTTATGTAGTCAACAGAGTGTGTTACATAATGTGCAACTGTTTTTTTATTGTGATCCTTTTTTAATGTATTATCGTTAGTTAGATCTTCTGGTTTAATTTCACATAGTTCTAGCGAACGCCATGATGGGGCACTCATAATTTTTTCTGCATCAAAAGTTGGACATTTTGGTGACTCTTTTTTATATGCTTCTGTTTTATCTATATATACAAGAACCCCGAATAGATCGAATATTATATTTTTATATTTTTTTGTTTGAGCAAATATATTAAAGATTAAAGAAGAAAATAAAATACAAAATAATATTTTACGAAAGAGTTTTTGAAACACAAGAACCTCTTTGTGTGTAAAAAAAATTTTAAAAACACAAAATTATTTTATAAATTTAAGAAAGAAAGTATAGGATTTTATTTATTAGTCAATAGAAACAAGAGTTATTTGAAACGTTAAATCTTTTCCTGCAAGAGGGTGATTTGCATCAAGCGTTACTTGGTTCTCTGTGATGTCTGTTATTGTTGCGACAAAGCTATCTTTTTGTGTGCTTCCCAGCTTTAGTTGCATCCCAATCTCTGGGGTTAATTCTACAGGAAGTTGTGATTTTTCCACAGCAGCAACTAATTCTTGTTGATATGGTCCATAAGCATCTTGTGCCAGAATTTTTATGATTTTTGTTTCACTCTGTGACATCCCAATAACAGCCTGCTCAAAACCCTCTATCATGTAACCTTCCCCTATTGTAAAAGTAAGTGGGCCATGTTCTTGTGAAGAATCAAAGATTGTGCCATCATCTAATGCACCAGTATAATTTACTGTTACTATATCTCCCTGTTTTGCCTGTGTCATAAAAGCCCTTTAGATTATTTTAAAATTTTTAGTATATAAAGCACTGATAATATAACACATGTGTTAGGTACTGTCATTACTAACATTTGTATTATTTAAAGATGTTTAGTAATCTTAAAGATTATTAAGATATTTATCTGGAGATTTTTATGAGTACTATTGGTACAATTCGTACACGTTTTGCCCCAAGTCCAACAGGGTTTTTACATGTTGGGGGTTTACGTACGGCATTATATTGTTATCTTTTTGCCAAAAAACATAATGGACAGTTTATTTTAAGAATAGAAGATACAGATCAAAATCGTATTACGCCAGGGGCTATAGAGGCTATAATAAATGGACTTAAGTGGGCTGGGATAAATTATGACGAAGGGCCTGTTATTGGTGGCCCTTATGGGCCGTATATTCAGTCAGAAAGATTAGACTTATATAAAAAGCATGCACTAGAATTAATAGAAAAAGGGCATGCTTATTATTGTTTTTGTTCGCAAGAGAGATTAGAACATGTTCGCAATTTACAGGTAGCAGCAAAAGTTCCCCCGGCATATGATCGTCACTGTAGAGATATAGATGTACATGAAGCACAAAAAAAAATACAGGCCGGGGAATCTTATGTAATACGCATGAAAGTTCCCCTGGAGGGCGAATTAACTTTTGTAGATTTAATAAGGGGGCAAGTTTCTATTGGCTACAAAGTTGTTGATGATCAGGTTTTATTAAAATCAGACGGGTTTCCTACATATCATTTAGCAGCTGTTGTTGATGACCACTATATGAAAATCTCTCACGTGATTAGGGGAGAAGAATGGCTGCCAAGTACACCAAAGCACATATTACTTTATAAGTATTTTGGCTGGGAGACTCCCTATTTTTCACACTTGTCACTTTTGCTTAATCCTGATAAGAGTAAATTAAGTAAACGCACGGGCTCTGTCTCTGTAGAAGATTATAAAAATAAAGGGTATCTTCCAGATGCACTTGTAAATTTTATTGCACTTTTAGGTTGGAACCCTGGTGATACTCGAGAAATTTTCTCTCTTGAAGAATTAGTTAAAGAGTTTTCTTTAGAACACGTTGGTAAAGCAGGGGCAATATTTAATATAGAAAAATTAGACTGGATTAACGAACAGTATATTCATAAAAAGTCTCAAGAAGAATTACTAGTACATGTAAAATTTTTATTAGAACAACAGGGTGTTAAAAATTTTTCTGACGAGTATATCTGTCAAGCTATCTCACTTATGAAAGAACGTGTAACAGTATTACATGATTTTGTTTTTAAGGGAGGCTTTTTCTTTAAAGATCCTGAGACTTTTGATCCAATATCTCGTGAAAAAAATTGGAACAAAGAGATATCTGAGCACATAGGAAAATTAGCACAAGAGTTTAATAAGCTTACTGTTTTTAACGCGTTAACAACTGAAAGCGCCCTAAGAGATTATGCTTCTAAAAATAATATAGGTGCTGGCAAATTAATTCATCCCCTTCGGCTTGCTGTTTCTGGAGTGGGGCAGGGGCCTAGTTTGTTTCATATACTTGAAGTGTTGGGTAAAGAGGTTACTTTAAAAAGAATATCTTATGCGATTAAGACTTTATAAAAGAGCTTTTTAAATAAAAAATATCCCCCCACACTGTGGGGGGATATTTTTTATTTATATTTTTAGTATTTTGCTTTTTTAATGTGTGCACTTATCTTTAAGCTGATCTTTTACCAATGTTAGAATATTTTCCTGAACACTATTCTCTATAAGTTTTTTAACTATATATATGCCTAAACCAAATGTAAGAGCTTGAATAACCCATCCCGTTGCTTTTGCTGTCATATCTTTAACTTTATATTTATTATTTTCACCCTCTAACCAATCTAGAAGTATTTCTCCAAAGCTTTGTTCAACTAGTTCTGCTGCGTTAGAATCACGAACTGCGTCGTTAAGGGTTACTTGGTTTGTCTTGAAGAATTTTTTAACCGTAGGATCTATTGGATCTAAGAGATCAAAATATGTTGTTAAAAAATCATAATCACTTTGTGTTATTTTTTCTTGCCCTTTTGCTATTTCTAGAAGAAGTAGAGGTTTTTTTGCAGATGGTGTTACATTTTTATCTCTAAATTGTTTTAAAAGATACAACATTGTGCCTTGTAGATCTTCATATGATTTTAAGGTCCATTTCATAACTGTGCCTGCAAGATATTCATCTACTAATGGGACTCCTTCGTATTCTTCATCAGGCATTAATTTTAGTGTTTTAAGCATCTCTTCAAGTATTATTGATATATAGGGTTCTCTAAACCCACGAAATCTTTTTACACGTTGCCTGAATGCATCGACAAATCTGTTTATTGACATAACAGGAACCATGTTGGAAATCCCAAATGGATCTTTGACTAAGTAAACACCACCTTTACTACTATAGCGACATCCATAAAGAACTATGTCTACTTGGTTAACACCTGGGTCAAATATTGTTGTAACTGGATATTTGCCATAAGTTTTGAAATATAAAAATCTTTTGTTACACTTTTTTAGTTCATCGTGTGATTGATAATTTGGGGTGGTGTTTGTAACTGTTGTTGTATTATCACTATAGATTATAGATGAGATACTATAAAGTGAAACAAAAGCAACTATTAACCCTTTAAAAGTAGGTGTCATTTGGGATTCCTTTCGTTTTAAGTATTTAAAATACCCGTAGTAATACAGGGAGAAAGTATATTTAAAGAAAAAATTTTTTCAAGAAGATTTTGTATATTTTACATGTATTTTCTATACAAAATTAAGATAATTAAAAATAATAAAATATATGGAATAAAGATTATATAGACTGGAAGCTCACATGTATGAAGATAATCAGTAATAAAATTTATTAAGGTTAGCCCTATATATGGGGAAAATAAAACCCCCCATTTTAGGTATTCAGTATTATAAAAAAAATAAAAAAGTAAAAGTGTAAACAGAGGGTAAAGTATTATGTGAAAATAAAATATTATTTTTTTAAACAAATTAAATAAAATTTCATCTTGTAAGTTTTCTGGGAGGGTGTTTTTATTAAAGAGCCAAATTTTTATAGAATTCAGAAGAGATTGGGGTTCTCGTTGCAAAATAATTTGTGAAAAGAAAGGTTCAAGCGAGAGTGAGGTATTACAAATTTGCAAGTAAGCCCCTGTGATCAGATTATCTTCAAGTAACAGGGGGATATTTAATGTTTTGTTTTTTGGGTTAGCGAAAAAACTTGGTGCAGTGAGTATTTTGTTAATTAAAAAATTTTTATCAAGATAAATTATTGATAAATTTTGGCCTTTACTTGAATTAAAATCAAAGAAACTGAAATAACAAAGAGTATGTTTATCTAACAAAAACCATGTGCTAATAAGTTTATGAGTGGGCGTTTGTTTTAGTTTTTCTATTTTAAATTTTTCTGTTTTGTACCCCAAATCTTCAACATAGATCTCTCTATTTATTAAAGAAAACAACATTATCCCCAAAGAAATATAGAAAACATATAAGATTAATTTTTTATAAGAGATATTAAGAAGGGCTAGTGTATCTATTTCTCCCTGAAGAAAAAATTCTCTTAACAAAAGACAGCTTGATAGCCAAATAGCAACTGGGAAATTTTCAAAAAAACTTGGTATAAAGTTAAGAGAGATAAATTTAAAAATTAGTATTAATTTTACATGCGAAAAATATATAAATTTCTCAAAAAATTCTATTAAATTAAAAAGCAATGTAAGAAAAATAGAGATACTTAAAAAAGCTAATAAAAACTTTTTACTTATGTATCTTGTAATAACGATCATGAGTTTTTTAAAGTTTTTGGCTCTAAAGAATCACTTTTTTTTAAAGTTTCTGGAGTTACAAGCCCGCAAGAGACAAGTATTTTTATAGCCTCTTCAAAAGTTATATCTGTTGGTATAATCTCATCTTGGGACATAATAAAAAAATATCCACCAGCTACATTTGGGGAGTTTGGCATAAACACTTTGTAATATTTTTCTCCAGGATACTGTTTTAAATGGTCGGGTATAATTTTTTGATAGGTATTTTCTGCTGATTCTAGTAAAAAAGCTATGTGATACTGTCCCTTTTTAGGGTAAGGGATAAGGACTATTTTTCTTTCTACAGATTTTTGGTCTGGTAATTTGAAAAAATCTACAACTATTTTCGCTGAAGAATAAACTATACGAACTAGTGGAATTTTAGTTAAAAGCCTTTCAAAATAGTGTATAATATAGTGAATTATAAAGATTTTAAGAATAATCCCAAAAAAAAGTATAAGAAGAATAACTATAGCAAATTCAGAGCCAGGGATTTTTTGTAAAATAGACGGCTCTAATATGCGAAGGGGTGCTATTATTCGAACAATAAAGTTATAAGCAAAATTGATAAAAAAAATTGTTGCGGCAAGTGGGACGATTGTAAAAAATCCACTTAAAAATAGCGATTTTAATTCAGATAAAATATTTTTGAAATCCATAAAAACTCCTATTTAAAAATCTTTAGACAACTCTTTTTGTAGCTCTTTAGCAAGGTTATCTGCAATATCTTGTGCTTCTTTTATAATTGGAGCCTCTGCCATAATGCGTAAAATATTTTCTGTGCCAGAGTATCTAATAATTAATCGCCCATTCTTTAAAATTTTTTCATAAGATGAGATGATTTCACTATATGGTTTTAAATTTAAATCACGCTTATGTTTAACTGGTAGATTTATACTTACCTGCGGGTATTTTTTAAAAGTGATTAGTTCTTTATTATTATTAATTATAACTGACTCTAGAATTTTAAGTGCAACAAAAATTCCATCACTTGTTGGAAGATAATCTCTAATAATAATATGTCCTGATGGTTCGCCACCTAGGGGTAATTTTTCTTTTTCAAGCACAAAAGATACGTATTTGTCTCCGACGTTGGTTCGAATAAGTTTTTTTTGATTAGAATTAATATGTTTTTCGAATCCTGTGTTACTCATAATAGTGCTTACTATTGTGTTAGTTTTACAAAATTCTGGGAGATTTATTAAGAGCGCGAGCATGTCATCTCCGTCTTTTATCTCCCCATTTTTATTTACAACTATGAGTCTGTCTCCATCTCCATCAAAAGCAAATCCAATATCAGCATTATTTTCAAGTACAAGTTTAATAAGGTTTTGTGGGTAGAGTGATCCACATAGTTTATTTATATTTTCCCCATCGGGGATTGTTCCTGTTGTGATAATTTTTGCCCCAAGTGTACTAAAAATCTCTGGGGCTATACTATAAGTTGCGCCATTTGCGCAATCGAGTGCTATTTTTATACCAGATAAAAAATTAGAATTAAATTTTTGTAGAATAAAAGAGCTATATTCATCTGCAGCATTGTCCCATCTCTCAACTTTATTATCGCTATTATCTTGTGTAAATACATAGGATTCTTTTTGAAAAATTTTTTCAAAATTTTTTATGATTACATTTTCATCCTGTTCTTGTAATTTTGATGTTTTTGCGTCAAATATTTTAATTCCATTATCATTTGCAGGGTTGTGTGATGCAGATATGACTATTCCGCAGTGAAATTTTTTATTGTTTTTAATAAGTTGACATATTGCAGGGGTTGGTAGTATCCCCCCATCTACAATTTTAATATTATATTTTTTAAGGCCTTCTATAAGATTTTGGGTAACTCTTGGGCCAGAGTACCGTGTATCTTTGCCGATGAGAATTACAGGGTTAGAATATTTTTCTATAGACCACAAAGCAATAGAGGTACCAATAGCTTTTAAAGCCTCTTGAGTAAATGGAAAATTGTCTGCATGTCCTCTTATTCCATCTGTACCAAATGAAATTAGCTGGTTCATAAATTTACTGCCCAATATTGTTGTAAATTTTGACAAAAATTCAAATAGCTTCTTATATTTTATCTTTATGTTAAAATTATTACAAAGGTTTTTTGTGGGATTGATAGGGCTTGATATGAACACTCTTTTTTTAATTAAATGTTTTTTTTTAGGATTTTCTGCAGCTTCAGCGGTAGGCCCTATTTTTGTTTTGACTTTTAATAGAGGTGCACTGTATGGGTTTTTAAAAGGTTTTGCCACTGCGTTTGGTGCCGCAATTGGTGACGGTTTTTTGTTTGGTTTGGGGTTATGTGGTATTTTGAATTTTCTTGAAGAATCTCGACGTTGTGCTATGGCTATGGATATTATTGGTGGAATTTCTCTTGTTATAATGGGAATCAGAATGTTTGAGGGAAAACAAAAGCTTATCACGGATGTCCCGTTTAATGGTTTTATTTATACAATGAGTAAATCTTTGCTTCTTACTGTTATTAATCCAATAACAGTATTCTTTTTTATGTTTATGGGATTTAATTTATTTCCCGATGGATTATGTGTAATATCATTTTTGAATATATTTTTGGGTTGTGCTATGGTTTCCTGTGGTTCATTAACTTTATTATCTATTGTTGCTCTTATTGCAAGTAGAGTAAGAAATGTTCTTAGTGTTAGACGTCTTGTGACTATCTCTCATATTACTGGTGTAATATTTGTAATCCTGGGTCTTTATTTTTTTGTAAATTTTATTTTAAAGTTAATAATTAAATAACAAAACCCACCTGTTTACAGGTGGGTTTATATAACTAATAATAAAGTATTACTTAGCTGGTGTACTAACTGGTGCCGCGTTAGTTGAAGAAGGGGCTGTAGCTTTTGCATCTATTTTTGCGTTTGCTATTTTTTGTGCCATTTCTGCTAATTTTAAAGAATAATCTGCTTTCTTTTTGTGTTCTTTAGCATGGGCAAGCCAAAGATTTGCTCTATTTAGTTCGCTGCCTTTGTCTTTTTTGAATAATTCTCTTAGTTTTCCTATTTCTTCCTTGACCTTCATATGCTCATCTTTAAATGTTTTTGCCTCTTTCTCTATGGTCTCTTTTTCTTTAGGATCTTTAGTGTTTGCTGTTATATATTCCACCATTTTTTTAGTTAGATGCTGCGGATGTTTTCCATAGTGAGGCTTTTCACCCTGTGTTAACTCTTTATCACCCTTCTTTTTCTTTTTATCTTTTTTATCTTTCTTTCCCTTTTTCTCTGATGATTTTGGATCATCCTTTTTCGGCTTTGCATTTACAGATATTGTGTAAAATGGGACTATAGATAATAAAGAAATAAGAAGTAGAAGTTTTTTCATAACCATCTCCTTTTGAGTTAATGTTTTTTAAATTATAATTTTGAGTCTTAAGCTTAAATGTTTTGTGTATTTATATACCTCCTTTCTTTATTTAAACACCCATTTAATTAAAGATTATTTATTATTAATTTGCAAGCAATATAAATTTTATAATATTTAAAATAATTTTTGAATATGGGAAAGGGCGTTTTGTATTCTTAATGATGGGGGCGGGCGATTTGGATTGTCTTTAAATTCAAATTTATCTCTGTGTGCTGTTTTACAAAGTGCAATTCGTAGGTAATAAAACCAATATTTTATCTCTTGTTTATGTGTCAGGGGTGTATTATTAGTATAACCATTGATCATAAAATCTCTTAGATAGTTTCTATAAAAAGTCCCCCAAAGGGCAATATCAAAAATTGGATCTCCCAAAATACAATCTTCCCAATCAATAATAGCCGTGATATTAAAACCGTCAGTAAAAATATTGCTCCCACTAAGATCTCCGTGTAACAAGCATGATTGTGTGTTTTTAACAATAAGGTTAATATTTTTTGCTATAACCAAAATAGTCTCTTTTTCTTTTTGTGTTATTGCTTTATTTATTAAACAATAATTTATATGTTCTTCGAAATTTAAGAATAGATATTCTTCCCAAGAATTAAAAAGCCCCAAAAATTTATTTTGATTTAATAGTGAATTAATGGCTATAGGCCCATATCCAGAAAAGTTTAGATTATGTATTTTTTTAAGAGTCTTTCCTAAGTTTTCGAGAATTGTTGGTTTAATAAATTGTGTCTCTCTATCTTCACATGAAGCGATAGAAAATCCGTCTGCCTGTGATGTGATTTCAAAATCATAATTAGATAAAGTTTTTGTAATATCTGTGTATATTAATGGACTGATTGGAATGTTATTTTTTATTAATATTTTGTTAATAAATTTATTTATAATAAACGCATAGGCTATCTCTTTTTGATTAAAGATTTTAAATTTAAAGAAATAATAATTATTCCTTTTAATTTGCACTTTAAAAATGGCATGAAATGTTCCAGCTGGGATAAAATCTCTACTTATAGGAGTTTCCCCCCATAGTGTATAACTTATTTTATCTATATCTTTAATAAAATTTTGTAAATTTAAGAATCTTTTTTCTTTTAGTTCTATAAGAATATCTTTAGATGTTTTAACGTCAGCTTTAAGAAGAAAAATTTTTTTTCTTCTTAGGTCTATATTTACTGTGTTCATATAATATTATATTAAATTATCGTACCCTAGCTGTTTAAGCATTATAAATGAAGAGGTTTTTATTTCAGCCTTTTCTTGCGCAGAAAGTTCGTTCATGGTGGCCATATTTGATTCTGGCGTTGGGGCTTTAATTGTTCCCCAAGGATATACAGTTGATAATTTTTCACCATTCCAAGATGGATATAAAAGAGTTTTTTCATAAGAGATATTAAGTTTATGACATAATATTTTCATGTGATGTTCGGTGTTACTAATGATATCTTCAAAACGAATAATGTGAAAATTATTGGAATAAATTTGTGCGTAAGTAAGTGCAATATGTTGCATGATATTCCAAGTCCAAATATATCTTTTAAGGGATAATGGATATGGGCGTTTTTTTGTGTCTGCAAATCCGGAGTATGGGTTTCGAACTACGTGAATTACTTGTGCATTGGGAAAATCAGAGAATATTTTTTCAGTATCAAGTGCAATAACTGGACTATAGCCAACATAGGCTGTCTCTTTATTAGAGCGTTTGTAATTTTTCCAACTTTCAAAGGTAGATACAAAAAATGCTTCAATAAGATTGGTGCGTGATCGTCCATTTTTAGATATAATGTTACAGAATATATTTCTTCTTTCTGCTTCGTTCATAACTAATGCCGCATGCTTGAATTTGCTTCGTTCTGGAACTCTTAAACGTGTTTTTAGTTCTTCATCATAAAAAAGTTCGTAATCATTAGCGGGCTCATTGTTAAGTGGAAATTCTGGCCAACAATAGCGAAATGGTACAAGTGATTGTAAAAAACTTACAGAATTACTTGTTCCTAACTGTGATTCAAATGGATAGACAAAAAGTTCAGGATGACCATCCATAAGACGATGAGTTGTGTTACCACCATTTTCATACATGGCGGATATCATGATGAGATTAAATGAGTTTTCAGATTGCATGATCCTCTCCTTAATAATAGCTTGTGTTTGAAAAAAATCTTTTTAATAATATATTTGTGGAGTTTAATAGTCAAAATATATTTAATAAAAGGAGAGAATTTTTATGGATTATAATGCACAAAAATTTGGCGCGACACAGTCTGATCACTTTTGGTTTAAATCGCGTGTTAAATTTTGGGAATGGCTTTTATCAAGTGGTTTAACACAAGAAGAAAAATGTAAAAGGTTAAAAATATTAAATATTGGATGCGGAATTGGTGATGATCTGGAGTTATTTAATCGTTTTGGTGATATATATGCTTTGGATCTTGACCAAAAAACATTGGATATGGTTTCTGATGATTTAGTTAAAGAAAAAGTTTGTGCTGATGCATGTAAGATGCCATACAAAGATAAATTTTTTGATGTAGTTATAGCGTTTGATATATTCGAACACATTTTTGATGATAAGAAGGCTGCAGAAGAGGTAAAGCGTGTCTTGAAAAAAGAAGGCGTCCTTTTTGTAACTGTTCCGGCATTTTCTTTTCTTTATAGTGTTCACGATAGAATGACTGGTCATGTAAGAAGATACAATAAACGTCAGGTTCGTGCTCTATTTAAAGATTTCAAACAAAGTTTATTCGGATTCTGGTTTTTTTCATTGTTTTTCTTAGCTGTTCTTCAAAGGTTATTTACAAAGAAAAAAACCACTAGTGATTTTTATCAACAAAAGACCCCAAAGCTTATACATAGAATTTTGTATAAAATTGTAACTTTAGATAATTGGCTAATTAGAAAAGGCGTATCTTTCCCTTGGGGTTTGACAATTTATGGAGTTTATAGAAATTTGTAACTTTTCGTATTTTGGAACGGCTGAAAAGTATGTTAAACTAAATATTATCTAGTTAAGATTACTATATTAATTAATTTTAGTGTTTGGGGATTGACGGTATGAAATTTGAGAATAATTTAGAAAAGTCACAAAAATCTTTGGAAGAGCAAGAGGTGCAGAATGGTCAGAGTAATAATGAAAATTATAAAGAGCTTTATATAAGAATAACTGCAGATTTTCAGAATTTTAAGCGCCGTTGTGAAAAGGAGCGTGGAGAATGGGTATGTAATGCCCAATCAATACTGTTATTAACATTACTTCCTATTTTGGATGATCTGGAAAGAGCAATAGAAGCCTCTGAAAAAATGTATGCAAATGAAGAGTGGTTAGAGGGGTATAAAATTATTCAAAAAAACATGGAAAAAATACTTAATGATTTGGGGGTTGAGGAGGTAAGTACAATTGGACAATTTAACCCAGAATTTCATGAAGCGCTTATGCAGATTGAATCTACTGAACATAAATCTGGTAATATTGTCTCTGTTTCTACTAAGGGATATACTTTTAGAGGAAAATTATTACGAGCAGCAAAAGTAAGTGTTGCAAAATAATTTATAAAAGATTTGGAGATTTATGGTGCTTTCTGAAAATTCAAATTATGATATGCACCATATTGCAAATTACAGAAAATATATTAAACGTCGCATTCACTTAAAAAGGGGGTTGAGAATTTTACCTCATATTTTCACGATGGGTAATGCATTTTTTGGATTTTGTTCCATTGTTGCGGCATCTGGAGGAGATCTTGTTGCAGCGGCCTATTTTATATTTTTAGGGGCTCTTATGGATTCACTTGATGGTCGTATCGCACGATTTGCAGATTTAACAAGCTTATTAGGGCTAGAACTTGATTCTCTTTGCGATGGAGTAACGTTTTGTTTAGCCCCGGCTTTTCTTATGTATCAATGGCAGTTGCGGGTGCTTGGTACAATTGGTTTTTTAGTGTGCGCATTTTTTTTATTGATGGGGCTTATGCGTCTTGCATATTTTAATATTACACATAAAGAACAGAGTGAATTTTTTACAGGTATGCCAACTCCAATAGCAGCATGTCTACTTGTAGCTCTTTTTTTTAGCAGAAAAAATTGTGCGTATTCTTTTTATTTTTTGATGTTTATTTTGTTTCTTATTTTATTGCTTTCTATACTTATGGTAAGTAAGTTCCCCTTTCCTACGTTCAAGTTTGTAAGTCGTGGTTGGTATGCTGTTGCATTTTCTGTTTTTATAGCTTCATTGATCACATTTAGCTTTATAAATGTGATTCTTTTATTTTTTGCTGTATATTTTGTAATCTCTTTTGAAGAATTTATTCGTCGTAAGTGGTTTAGGGTTAATTTATCTTAAATTTACGAGAGATTTTTTAAGAGACAGTGCTATTTTTTTTGTATTTGATAGACTAAAAAATATAGGGCAAATAGTGAGGGGCCCATAAATAAAAAATATAAAAATTTTCAAATTTAAGGGATAACAAGAAGATGCACGGTTCGAAAAGTTTTCTGATTAGTCTAATTGTAGCCTGTCTGGTTCTTATTTTTGGTGCATATTATCTTTATAGGCAAAAGTCTATGATTAAACGATATCAAGATTTTGTACAAAAAGAGAGACAAACACAACCAACTCTCGATATAAAAAAAATCATACCTAGTGTTGTCGCACAAAAAAATGGGAAAACATGGCTAGATGTACAAATGCAGGTTAAAGATACAGTTGTTCAGGTTTATTCTCAGGTTTCTGAATTTAATTTTTTTGAACCATATAAAACGCCTGAACAGAGTGAAGGGTATGGAAGTGGGTTTTTTATTAACAATAAGGGTGATTTTATAACTAACTATCATGTTGTTGCTCAAGCAATATGTGTTCAAATACAGATTCCGTCATTTGGTATGGAGCGATTTGATGCTGAAATAATTGGGGTAAGTCCAGATCGTGATATTGCACTTTTGCGCCTAACAAGAGAAGCACGTGAAAAAGTAGAAAAAAAATTAGGCAAAATCCCATTTCTTACATTTGGAAACTCTGATCTTATTTTACGTTCTCAAGAGGTGCTTGCGTTGGGATATCCATTAGGTCAGGTTCGTCTGAAAAGTACTTTGGGAATTGTAAGTGGTCGTGAACGGATAAAATACTTTGGATATATTCAAATTACTGCTCCATTAAATCCAGGGAATTCTGGTGGGCCTGCGTTAAATCTAGATGGTGAAGTTATAGGGATTAATTCTCGTGGGGTTCTTGAGGCGCAAAATATTGGGTATATAATTCCTATTAACGAAGTTCGAACCGCACTTGATGATTTATATAAAGTTAAGCTTTTACGTCGTCCAACTTTGGGGTGTATATTTACATCAGCAACTCCTGAATTAGTTCGTTACCTTAAAAATCCTGGTGATGGAGGGTGGTATATTGCTAAAGTTTTTGAAAATACACTTTTAGAAAGTGTCGGCATAAAAGATGACGATATGTTATATGAAATAAATGGCTATCGTGTTGATATTTATGGAGATATAAATGTTCCATGGAGTGAAGATAAAATATCTTTTTTTGAGTTATTAAATAGATCTAAGTTGGGTGAAGAGATTAATTTAGTTGTTTATAGACATGGCATAAAAAAGATATTTACTTTTAATTTAGAAAATAAATATCTTCCTCCAATTAGACAGGTGTATCCAGAATTTGAAGAAGAGACAGTTGATTATGAAGTGATTTCTGGATTTGTTGTTATGCAAATGACACTTAATCATTTAAATGTTCTTATTCAAAGAAATCCTGAACTTGTTCGCTACTTTAAGCCAGAATTGCAACATGAGCCTGTTTTGATTATTACTCATGTGTTGCCTAATTCACAGGCGTATAAGTCACGAGTATTAGTTCCTGGAGAGATGATCAAAGAGGTTAATAATATACCAGTTAAAACTCTTGAAGATTTTAGAAAAGCTGTTAAGAAGAGCAAAGATACTGGGTATTTGACTATAAGGGCAGATGATAATTTATATAGTGTTATGGATGTTAATAAAATTATAAAAGAAGAAGATATGCTTGCGTCACGTTTTTTCTTTAAAAGATCATCACTTATTGAGGTGTTATCTGGTTCGATAGTGAGTGATAAGAATAATTTGGGTAAAAAGTAAAATAAGCACACGTTTTATAAAGAATATCACATAATGCACCGGCCTCTGGCCGGCATATTATGTGATATTTTGTGTGTAAAAATAAAATTATTACTTTCTTTTAAGCACAAATTGCCCGCAGCCACCAGATATATCAGTGCCAGCACTTCGCCTTACTGTTACCATTAAAGATTTATTTTTTAGATACTGGGCGAAAGTATTTATGTTCTCTTCTGTTGAGGGCTTTTCTGGAAAATTTTCAGTAGGGTTATATGGGATTAAATTAATTTTTACTTTAAGATCACTTACAAGTTTAACTAGCTGGTTAGCATGAGCTATCTGGTCGTTAATGTTATTTATCATGATATATTCGATCATAATAGAATCTCTATAAGATAATTTTATTTTTTTTAGTTCTATAATAAGATCTTTAAGCGAAAGTGATTTAGCTACAGGCATGTATTTAGCTCTTAACTCGTCTGTGGGGAAGTGAATAGAGACAGCAAGCTTCACTCTATATTTATTTATAATTTCTGCTATGGGCGCTTTAACTCCTGCTGTCGAAATAGTAATTCTTGAACGCGAGAAAGATAGACACGATGTATCTAAAAACACATCAAGAGATTTTTCTATCTCGGGGATATTAAGAAATGGCTCCCCCATTCCCATAAAGACAATATTAGTTATTTTATTAAATATATTATTTTGTTTTATATAATTAAGAATCGTGCAGTATTGTCCAATAATTTCTGCACTTGTTAATTTGCGAACAAATTTTACTAAAGAACCAGTTGCACAAAATACACACTTTAAAGGACACCCTATCATGCAAGAGAGACACAGGGTAGCCCGATTTTTTTGTATAATACAGATAGATTCTATAATTTTTTTATCTTCTGTTTCTAACAAAAATTTATAAGAGTTATCGCGAATTGAGTGCGAGATATTAATAATATTTAAAAGTAAAAAAGAATAATTTTCATCAAGTGTTTGACGAAGTGACTCTGGAATATTAGTCATTTCGTGAAAATTATATATGTTTTTTTTGTATACCCATGTGTAAATTTGTTGAGCTCTAAACTTTGGTTGTTTTAATTTAGTAATAATATTTAAAATATATCTAAATGGTAATCCCAATAAATTTTCTTTCATATGGCAATTATACAAAAATAATTTATACTAGAGAAGTGTGTGTTAATCTTAAGGGGACTTAGGGAACTTAAGGGGTCCTAAAGGAAAAAGGAGAAAGTTGTGGGTTATGGGATTTTTTAAAAATCTATCTGAATTATTTGTATTATATAATAAATGCGTCAGATTAAGTTCCCAGGGAACATTACTTTTGCTTGATGGGCCGTCAAGCGCTGGGAAAACAAGTATATGCCAAAAATTATATATACAATTTCAAGATCTATATAAAACAGTTGGTATAGATGAGTTTATAATTGATGTTTTTGATGCGCGTAGAAAATTAAAAATTTCTGAAGAAGAGCTGGTTATTCAGTGTAATTCTCGTGTTTCTCTTATGTATGAAAAGATAAGAGATTATCTTTTTAATGGGACAAATATTATTTGTGATACAACGCTTACCTGTTTAGGGGATGAAAATAGTGTTGGCCCTTGGTTTGAGAAATTAAAAAATCTAAATGGTTTTTTAATTTTTGTATACTGCCCATTACACATTTTGGCAGAAAGGGTTACGTTGCGTAATGTTAATGCGTTTTCTACTAAGAATCCTGATAATGCACGCTCTGTTGTTATAACTTTGTATCAATTTAATGTTATGCTTAAAAAACGTACCAGTGAAAGTGAACTATTAGTAGATATTCTCACACGAGATCAAGTTGAGTATGCTTGTCATCTTGTGAAAAATTCCTTTGGGCATGATGAAGCAATGATGAAACGAGTTAGATTTGATATTCTTTCTAGATTTAAGTTATTATATTGTGATTCTGTTTATATTACACCAGCTCTTAATTATGATTTTATTGTGAATACTTCACATTATAGTCCTAATGAATGTGTAGAGTGTATTAAAAGCCATATAGAAAAAAAGAGTAAGATTACTAGTGCTATAGAAGTTAATTGCAAAAAATTTGGACTTATGGGTGCTTTATTAATTGTTTATAAAAATATTATATTGTTGGTAATTTTAATTTGCGCATTTGCTTTGATGTTCTGGTATAATTTCTTCTACTCTAGAAAGAAAAAGCTTTAATCTTTTATAATCATTTCCAGTAAGTATCGAAAAGTTGTTACAAAAGTTATTTAATAATTCTTTTGTAATTATATTATCTAAAAACATCTGTTGAATAATAACTAATAATAATTCATCAAGAGAATTGGTTTGTTGTAAATGTGCAAAAAGCATGTCTAAATAAAATGTTTTTTGGAAAAAAATTTTTTTAAACTCTAAAGAGCATTCGCTTACAAAAGCATGAATTTTTGGTGGATATAATGGTAATGTATAAAATATCTTCTCGCTATTACTTTCTTTTGAAATATATCCAAGGGTGTGAATTGTGCATACTGTTGTAAGAAAATCAAATATTTGCGGCTGTTCTTTATGAAGTTCTTCTTCTGTTTTTTGATAAGGGAAGGGATATCTTGATGGATCTTTTGAACTTGTTTGTATATAGCTTATACATCCTATAATAAAGCTATGATTATTTTCTGTATACACAAGTGACCCAAAGGCTGGACCCTTATCCCATTTCCAGCATTGTGCAGTAAATTTTTCAAGTGTACTTTCTATTATCTCTGCAAATGGAATATTTGATAATTTAGAAGATATTTTTTTGTTGTTCATTATTATGTGATTCTTGTGATAATTGTCCTATAAAACTTTTTCTGTGTAAAATAGATGGTCCTTGTACACTAAGAGTATCTAAATGATCTTTTGTTCCATATCCTTTATGATGTTCGAATTTAAATGTCGGAGTAATTTTTGAAATTGTATTCATAAGCGAATCTCGAAAAACTTTAGCTACAATAGATGCTGCAGCGATAGAGCGTGAAAGAGATTCACCATGTGGAAAATTATGAATCTCTATATCTTTATGTAAATAGGTGTGTTCTAGAGTGAGTGGTAATGCATCAACAAGAATATATTTTAATTGTGTAACAGAAAATGGTAGAGATTCTATTAGATTATATACAGCCTTTCTCATGCAAAAGAGTGTTGCCTGATATATATTTATTTTGTCTATAATATAGTTATTTGCAAAAGCGATAGAATAAAAACTATTTTTTACTAGCCATCTGAATGCAATTTCTCTTTTTTCATGTGTTATAATTTTTGAATCTTTAAGGGTGTATTTTGTATTTAGAGGTAAAATAACAGCACTAACTACAAGGGGACCAGCTAGACACCCACGGCCAACCTCATCTATCCCACAAACAAAAAGATTTTCTTTCCATGCTTTTTTTTCAAAAAAGTTTTTGTTCATTTTTATATTTCTTTACAATTTATATTTTGTTGTTTTGTGTTTAGGCTGTACTCGCTTTGGTTTGTGCGATTACACTAAAATATTAAAGCGAAACAAAATAATATCAAAGACTTACCTAAAATAAAGGTTCTTTAGTTAAATATATATTTATAAATTCTGGTTGAATTTTTAGTAGCATTTCAGGCTGACATCGTTTATATTAGTAAAATGATTGAATTTATTTTGATTATAAAATATTTAAATGAGAAAGGATTTATATGTCATTAACAGAACTTAGGGTAAAAGAACTATTACGTGAGCGTGGCTGGACGACTAAAGTTTTAGCTGAAAAAACCGGTATGTCTGAAAGTTATCTAACACATATAAAAAATGGAACTCGTCGATGGAATGAAGATGCCCTTAAAAAATTAGCGTCTGCGTTTAGTGTTCATCCTGTTGATCTTTTTGCTCAAAGAAAAAGCCGTACTGATAACGTAGATAGTAATGTTAAGATGCCTGAAACTGTTAATGTCGATTTGCAACTTAAGATTGTTCCTGTAATGGGTGACATTCCTTCAAATCCTTCTCCATATAATAATCAAGTTATGCAGGTTACTACAGGATATAAAGATGTTTTTGTTCCTGTGTTTAATAGTACTGATGATTCTATGTTTTGTCTTTGGATTGAAAACAATTCTATGTCTCCTAATTTTGTCAAAGGGGATTATTTGATTATATCTCCTGAGACATGGACCCGTTCTGGTGATATTGCTGCTGTTGAATATGGAAATGACACTGTATTAAAGACTATTATGCAGGTAACATACATGGAAGACTTTATTGTTCTTGAATCTGTGAATCATAAGACATCACCTGTTGCTCTTATTAGAGGAAAAGATCACTTTAGAGTTATAGGTAAAGTTACATATAGATATCAAAGATTGGGGTGAAATAATTCTATAAAATTTATATAGCTAATAAAGCAGCCTGAATCTTAATAAAACTTCTTAAAAAGAACCGGTTGTTTAACCGGTTCTTTTAGTGTTAAAATTTACTAACCTCTTCAAAATCACTAAAATAAAAAGATCTATTATTAATTAAATAATGTGTTTCGTGCCCCTTACCTAATAAAGCTATAATAGAATTTTTATCTGTTAATTTAACAGCCTCTTCTATCGCGTTTTTTCTATCAAGTATCACTTTTACTTTATTAATTGATGCTTTTGGGATTCCTGAGATGATCTCTTGAGATATCTTTTCGCGAGGTTCACACCGTGGGTTATCGTCTGTTATTATTATATTGTCACAATATAATGCAGCAAATTTGCCCATTATAGGCCTTTTGGTAGTATCCCTTTCGCCTCCGCACCCGAATACTACAATTAAATTATCTGTATAATTTTTAAGTGTTTTAAGTACCTGTTCAAATGGATCTGGCTTATGGGAATAATCTACAAATGCTTTTGCTCCATTTTTAAGTGTGTGCATTTGTAATCGTCCTGGAACGCCATTAAAATCTTTAATGGCCTCTTGAATTATATTAATACTGACACCAATTTTTTTGCATATAAGAGTTGCCATTAAGATATTATAGCAGTTAAATTCTGCAAGAAGTTTTGAGCAATAAAGTTCATGATCATTAAATTTTACTTTTATCCCATTTTTAGAATTTTGTGCTATAACAAATGGATTTTTATTATCTTCTGTCTTAAGTGTGCCAAAAGTTATAAGTTCGTGATTTTTGTCAAAAGCCTCTTCTTTTAAAAAATTTATAGATTTATGACCCCAAAAATTATCGTTATTAATTACAGCCAATCCGTTTTCTTTAAGACTTTTAAATAACCTTAATTTAACAGAAAAATATTCCTCCATTGTCTTGTGATAATCAAGATGATCCTGACTTAAATTAGTAAATCCAACTATAGAAAAAGGGATAGTATGAACACGAAATAGATCAATGGCGTGTGACGATACCTCCATGGTGACATAATCAACTTTATTTTTTACGCATTGAGCAAGAAACATTTGTATATAATCACTTTCTGGTGTTGTTCGATCGCCCTCTTCTTCTTGATCAATAATTTTATTTTTTATTGTGCCCATAAGTGCTGTTTTGTATCCAGCATAATTAAGAATATGATCAATAAGATAAGTAGTTGTAGTTTTCCCACTTGTGCCTGTAATCCCAATAATATTTAATCTTAGTGCTGGGAGGTCAAGTGCCTCGCTTGACAGTTTTGCTAATGCTTCTCGTGTATTTTTTACATCTTTTTCTGTGATAATTTTATTTGCACCAAGCTCTTTTGCTTTCTGGATAAAAATTTCGCCATCAGTTTTAAAGCCTTTTATGGCAACAAACGTCGACCCGTGGCCGACATGATCAGTATGACAGGTAACAGGAAATATTTTGGGAACAAGCATATTACCCTCTTAGCCAGATTTTATACGTCCTACATGTATAAATGTCCATTCTTCTGGGTTTAAATATTTTTTTGCAACATTGTTTACCTCATCAAGTGTAAGTGATTCAACTGTTTTGTATCTATCTAAATAATAATCCCATGTTTTATTGTTAGCTATAATAAAGTTATAAGTGCTTATTTCTTCTGAGCTTGTGTTGCAACTTTTGGCAAGATCCATTAAATAAGATTCTTTATATGTTTTTAATTCTTCTTCTGAGATTCCGAATGAACAGGTATCATAAAGAACGTTTTTTATTTTTTCTTCTATGGCGTTAATATTATCTTGAGAAGTGTATGCGCATACACTTGCAAATCCCTTTGTTTTAATAAATGCATATGCACTTAAATTTCCGTCTATTGCATAGCATGATCCAGATTGTTCTCGAATTTCAAAAAGTTTTTTGTTTAGATAAGATTCTAAAAGAAATAAAGCAAGGTAATCACGACTGCTGCAATAATTAGTTATTCGCCCACCAAAAATAAAAACCTGGTCAGTTGGAATATAGTATTCAAAGTGCTTTGCTGGGGGGTTAGATATCTCTGGAATTTTTGCGTCTGGTGGAATAGTTGCGTTGCTGGCAGGTTTCCATTGTCCAAATGTTTTTTCCAGATCTGTTATTATTGATGTTTCATCGTAATTTCCCACTATAACAAGAAATAGATTATCTGGTGTTATAAAATTTTTATGAAAAGAAACAAATGTATCATGATTATATCTAGCTATAAGTTCACATTTGTCAAGATCACTTATAACCCAAGAATATTCTTTAAAAAGATATAATGCTAATTTATTGCTGGCTATGTGAGTAGGTTCCTTTTGATTCTGTTGAATTTTGTTTAGCCTAGATATAATCTCTCTTGAAATATTATTTTGTGAATACTCGGGGGTAGAAAGTATATAAACAAAGCGTTGTGCTACTGGAACAAAATCTTCCCATAAGCATGAAAAATATCCACCTGTGTTGCCAAAATTCCAAGAAGCACCATAATCAGCAAAAAAATTGTCATGATCACTTTTACTGTATTTTTCATTTCCTTCTTTTAGAATAAAAAAAACCATGTCACATAATTGTGGGAACTTATTGTTAAGTAACATTAGTGAAAAATCTTCTTTATTTTTTATTTCCAAAGAAACTTTTACAACTGGACACTGAGTATTTTTTTTGAGAAAAACTTTTAGTCCATTACTTAGTAAATATTCTTGGTCAGGTTTTTTTAATGTTAATTCTAGTGTTTCTGGTTGAGGAAGAGTGTAGACTAGAGATGGTTTTTCTAATTCTGTGGTTCTTATTTTGTGTTCTAGTAATTTTCTATTGTAAGTGTCTATATTTGTTTTTATCTCTTCCCAATCGCTAGTAGTTTCTTTTTCTAATGGTATGCATTCTATAATATTAATAAAGGTATCACGTAGGTAATCTGAACAGAATTTCTGTATATCTTTATCTGTTAGCTGTTCTTCTTTGTTTAAATTCTCAAAATGTTCGTATTCATTACGATTAGTAAAGAAAGATGAACTAATTAAATTTGCTATTGCAGAACATGACTCGAAAATTTTAGTAAAACCTATACGAATTGTTTTTTTAAAGCGATTTAATTCCTCCTGAGTAGGTCCGTTTTTTGATAAATTTTTTATCTCCTGTGTAATTATATTTATGCATTTGCTTTTTATATTTTCATAACTTTTATCATATGTGGCTTTTGGTTCAAATGTTATAAAAAATATTCCCCCTAAAAGCCCTTCAAAACAGTCAACATCGAGTGAAAAAACAATGTTTTTTTGCTCTAATAGTTGTTTTTGAAGTCGATTTTCTAGTATATAAATAACTCCATCTGTCGCTTGCTGCAATTGAAGGGAGCCAGGAATTCTCCAAGCCATTGAAATTAATCCTTGAGTTGATGGAGTGTAAAATATAGTTTTTGCTTGTGAAAGATTAAGGTGCATAGGTATTTTTGCCGCTTGATAAGATCGTTTTTCCTCCCCTTCTTGTTTATTAAAATTTTTATATAACTCTTTAAAAGAAGCGAGTCTTTTTAGAATTTCATTATGTTCTATATCTCCAACTACAGTAAGAACAGCCTGATTTGGAGTATAATGCTTCTTATAAAAATTTTTAAGATCTTTGGCTGTAGCTTGTGCAAGATCTTCTGTATAACCTATAACTGGTGAATGATATGGATGTGGCGGTGGAAATAATAAAAATAAAGCGTTAATAAACGATTTGTTAATATTCCCTTTGTCTAAAAACATCTCTTGAATGACAGCCTTAACTTCTGATGCAAAATGGTTTTCATCTAGCCTGGCATTAAACATAATGTCAAAAATAACAGATAAGAATATGGGCCAATTTTTTTTATCTGTTAAAAAATAATAATTAGTTGTATCTAACGATGTAGAAGCATTGTAAGAATTACCAATCGCTCCAAGATAGTATTTTTCTGCGATAGCTTCTATGTCTGATTCAGACATTTTATTTGTCCCTTTAAACAACATATGTTCTATCATGTGTGCAAAGCCATGTTCCCCTTCTTGTTCGTCTTTTGATCCAATGTTAAAAGTTATCCCAAGATAAAGTTCATTTGCATTAGAAATTTTATATGAAAGAACTGTAAGTCCACAGGGCAAGACAGTCTTAAAGATTTTTTGTTTTGCTGAAGCTATCCATCTGTCTGTATAGGGGCAGGACGGCGAATTGTTTTCAAGAGAAGAGATAAATTTAAATAAAGTTAAGAAAACAAAAAAGCATAACAAACTTTTTGAGATTTTAAACATATCTACCCCTTATAAAATTTTAAATTTTCTTAGGGTAAAGTATCTCATAAAATATAAAAATGAGAATAGTTTATATATGTTTGTAAAAATTACAATCTGCTTAAAATTAGTATCTTTTTATGGAATGTCGTTTCTTGAAAATATTATGTTAAACAACAAAATTATATTATTTAATCGAATGTTTTAAAAATGTGTCAACATGATACATTTTGTTTTAAACTCGATCTAAAAGGAGGTTTCCAATATTGAGGTCTAAGTTACTAACAATTTTGTGGGTAAACTTATAAAAAAGAGAGATAATACAGTTTGAAGCGTAGAAATTCTTATGTTTAGGTTTTTAATAAAAAATTCTAGTTGAAGTTTTAATTATTATTTATGAGAAATAAGAAAAATGTTTTAACAATTCTTTAGATGTCTTTATATTTCGTAAAAATAAGATATTTTTAGATTACAATTGAAAATTTTTTAAGGTTGAAAAATGAACTTTTGATAAAGTCAAGTTTTTTAATTAGTCCAACTTCTATTATATTTTTTTAATATAATTGGCAAAATTAATAATTAAAGGGGTACTTTTATAAAATTTATATATTTTAAGTTAAAGATTTTGGGATATTTTATATAATTGATTGAGCACTGTTTATGAAGTTTAAAATAAAATTTTAAAGTGAAAAGAATGAAGAAACAATTATCAGTAACCCAAATTGGCGAGAATTACAGAACGTCTATATTATCCCTTATCTCTACTTTTGATGTGCTAAGGAGAGAAATTCTTGAAAAAAAAAGAATAGTTTCAGAAAAAAATGTTAATGTAAAACAAAAAATAGAAAACCTTGTTTCATTGAATAAAGTAAATATAGATTCAAATGAATATAATCGCTTTAAAAATAGTATTCTTCAATATTGTGCTTTATTGGAGAATGTTTTAGGTGAAATTTCTAAGGAAATAGATCATTTGAATCTATTATTATCAGCAGAAGTAGGAGAGAACATAGAGATAGAAGAGAGTTATTCATCAATAGATTCTTTTGATGCTTATGTAGATGCAAAAATAAAAATAAATAAAAAATTTATTAAGACAGTTTCGAGGGATTTAACAATCAGTTTTTCAAGATATAATTTTGGATTTGATAATCAATTAAGAAGGATTTCAGAGATAGAGGCATATGTATCTAAAGTTCATCAAGCGTCTTTAGAGCAAAATAAAATTAAGTAAAATAATGATTTATAAAAGTGAAGATACAAGCTCTTGATGTTTTACTATTTTGCTTTCACCATTTTGCATATTTTTTATTGTAACTGTTCCCTCTTTTTGTTCTGTTTCACCTATAATTAGTGTATATCTTGCCCCCATTTTATTCGCTTTTTTCACTAAATTACTTATAGAAGCTTCGTTAAATAATATCTCTGTACATAAATTATTATTTAATAGTTCTTGCGCTATGAGAAGTGCAAGCTGATGTTGTTTTATCCCCATTGGTATGATTATATGTAAAGGAGGTTTTTGTGTTATCTGTAGTTTATTTTGTATTTCTGATACAAGAGAAATAACCCTTCCTGTTCCAATTCCTACACCTATTGAAGGTAGTTCTTCTTTGCCTCCAATCTCTTTGCCAAGGGTATATCTTCCACCGCCGCAGAATGCATTTTGAGCCCCAAGATTTCTTGAAGAAAACTCAAAAACAGTTTTATTATAATAATCTAATCCTCTTACGAGAAAATGGTCTATATGATAATTTACGCACAAAATATGTAACAAATTAATTAGAGTTTCCCATTCCTGTTTGCACTCTTTACAGAGAAAATCTAAAATCTTAGGGGCATTTAAATAAATTTTTTTACATTCTTCATTTTTACAATCAAATACTCTAAGTGTGTTTTTTTCTATTCTCTCCTGACATGTGGAACAGATACTATTAATATTATTTTTTAAAAAACTAAAAAGCTCTTTTTTGTGTGCGATTCTATCATTTGAGCACCCCAAAAAGTTTAATTTAAGTGTGTAACTATCTATCAAAAGTTTTTCGCTAAAAAAGGTATCTAACATTTTGAGAAAATATACATCATGGGAAATTTCTTTAGCATTTATGACCTCTATGCTTATTTGGGAAAATTCACGCCAACGTCCCTTTTGTGGTCGTTCTTTTCTAAACATAGAACCATATGTAAAAACTTTCCATGGCGACTGTTGGACTCCATTTTCAATATACGCTCTCACAATAGAGGATGTAGCTTCCGGTCTTAGACATATACTTTCGCCATCTTTTTGATCAAATACATACATCTCTTTTGATACTATATCTGTCTGCTCTCCAACAGCTCTGACAAAAAGACTTGTCTGTTCTAATATTGGAGTCTGAATTTCGTTAAAATTATAAAGTAAAAGATGTTTTTTTAATGCTTCTATTACAAAGTTAAAAAGAGTTAGATCTAGATTATCTTCAGTTCCTCGAACACGTGAAATCATAAATTCATCCTTAAAGAATTATTTAATTTTAATTATCTAGTTTAAATTATCTTGAAATTAAAAAATTACAAGTTACGTACCAAAAGCTAATAAATAAACAAGACCCCTTAAATTAGGGGTCTTGTTAAGAAAAAATTAACCCTTATTTTTATATTTCTAAGATTCCAGTTTTTTGTCTCTTTGGTATTGCTGTTTTTATTGTTTTAATTTTAGAAAATCTCTTGGGTGAACCATATCTTTTACTTTTCGATCTAGCATAGGTACTATATCTTTTTCCGTACTTACTGATCTTGTTTAAAGATAAGCGTCTTCCAGATTTTCTAATTCCTGCCTTTTTAATTCTAGATCTAACTCTTTTGGAAATCTTTCTAGATTTTCGTCCTGCTAATCTTTTTCGAGCACCTATTTTATATCTTCTTACTCTTTTTTTACTCGAAAAATTTCGTGATTTTAATCCCTTAGGACTGATTCCTTTAAAGGTTTCTTCTGTTGAAATACCAAGGGCGTTTTCTTTTTTATTTCTGCCTTTTGGACTTACAAAGAAGAATAAGGATCCTGCAGCTATAAGAGATAAAATATATTTTTTACTGTTTTTTATCATTGGGGTTTAATCTCCTTTCGAATTATTATCTATTATGTTGTTTCTAGAAACTCAATTAGATAATTTAAAATAGATTTTATCAATTATAACAAATAGAAATTATAAAAAGCAATAATTTAGATAAAATTTTTAAACCTAAAATAAAATAATTAATTTATGGCTTAATTTTGTAAAAATTTAGTGTTTTTAAAGAATTAATCTCATTTGGAGTTAAAAAGCGCCAATTTCCATCTTTTAGCCCCTTTAGAGTTAGAAAACAAAAACCTATTCTTTTTAATTCTAAAATTTTATATCTCAAGTAAGAAAAAATTCTTCTAACGATTCTATTTCTTCCACTATGAAGCTGAACGATAATGCTAGTTTTATCCTTTTTGTATGGGTAAAAAAGTTTATCTGGTTTTATAGGGCCATCGTGTAAAATTATCCCATTAAAGAGTTTTTCAAAATCTTTTTGTTCTAAAGCACGTGAAAGTTTTACTAAATAACTTTTTGATACTTTATGGCTTGGGTGAATTAGTTTCGTGATTAATGGGCCATCGTTTGTGAGTAATAATAACCCACTTGTGTCATAATCTAATCTTCCAACCGGTACAACTCTCTCTTTTATTTCTGAAGAGATAAGATCTATAACAGTTTTTCTATTGTGCTCATCAGATAAAGAAGTTATATACCCAACTGGTTTGTTAAGTAAAATATAAATACTTTTTTGTAAAAAAATTTTTTTATTTTCGTAAGTAACGATATCTTTTTTTGTAACTTTTGTATTGGGGTTTATAATTATCTGCCCATTAACGCTAATTTTTTTATTTTTTATAAGTTCAATTGCTTTACGTCGTGAAGTTGTTCCAGATAGAGCTAAATATTGTGCAAGATACATAAAATTAACTTATTTTTTTATTGTTTGTGAAAGCCAATTTAAATATTCAGAATACCCAAATACTATAGGTATCGCTATTATACAGGGTGTTTTATATGTGTGAAGTTTAATTATTTCTTTTTCTAGTTTTGTATATTTCTCTCTCATTGTTTTTACAAGCATAAGTGTTTCTTTTGATGAGCTTATTTTATCTTTTGTTGGCCAAAAGCATAAAGACTGGATGTTTTGAATAATATTTACGCATGCGCACAAATTTTTAGACAACAAAACCTTTGCTATCTGTTTTGCCTGCTTTGTGTTTTTGCAAATAACATAAACCAAAAGATGATATTTCATAAAATTTTTATATATTTAATTGTTTTTAACGGTACAGCTGTGTTTGTAGAATTTGAACCGCTATCCTTAACTTTATAAACTATGGTGTTAAGCTGGTGGAGAGAGTGGGATTCGAACCCACGATCCCGGTTTCCCAGGATAGCCGCTTTCGAGGCGACCGCTTTCAACCGCTCAGCCATCTCTCCATAAATTAAAAATTTTAAAAAACTATTTTAAATTATTATTAATCTAATTAAAAACTTTCTAAAGTAAAAGCAAAAAACATGCTTTATTTAACTTTATTCTAAATATTTTATATAATGTTTGCGATTTTTTTAGTTGGCTCGTTATTATACAAAACAATAAATTACTTAAATTAAAATAATTTGTTATTTTAGTTTTTCAGTGTCGTTTAAGAGAGATTAAATTAAGTGACACTTTAAATTTGGTTAATTAATTTAATAGAGATTAAAGAGATTCTAAAGGAGTTTGCGATGGCTAACAGTAATATAAGAGCAGTGGTTCTTGCCGCGGGTAAATCAACAAGATTTAAAACAAAAAAAAGTAAACTTCTTTTTAACATTTGTGGCAGAACTATGATTTTATATCCTTTAAAAATTCTAGAAGAGTTAGAAATTCCTGTGACTTTAGTTCTTGGCCATCAGGCAGATACAGTAAAAGAAGAAATATCAAAGTTTCATGTTAAAAGCATTGATTATGCTATTCAACGTGAACCATTGGGAACCGGGCATGCTGTAGCTTGTGCTCAAGGAACATGGGTAAATGCAAAAGATGTTATTATTTTGTATGGTGATATGCCTTTGATAAGTTCAGAAATTATAGAAAGTTTAATTGATGAGCACGAGCAGGAGGGAGCGACTTTAACATTTTTGACATCACTGGTGTTTAATCCCTCTGGGTATGGAAGAGTAATTGAAGCAAAGGGGATGTATAAAATTATTGAAGATAAAGACTGTACCCCTGAACAAAAGCATATTAATAAAATAAACGCCGGTATATACATGATTAATAGACAATGGCTTGACAAGAATATTTCTAAGCTTACAGCTAACCCGCTTACTGGTGAAATTTATATTGTTGATTTAGTAAATATAGCATGTGAGCAAGGGGAAAAAGTTAGAACTATCTCTGTTCCATATGATAATGTAAGGGGGGTTAATACTCTTCATGATTTGTGGGGCGTTGAACAGATAAAGCGTTCTGAGTTTATTCGTTATTGGATGTCTGAAGGTGTAAGATTTGAACTTGCTCAAAGTATCCATATAGATATTAATGTAAGAATAGGCGCTGGATCTTTTATTGGTACCGGTGCGCATCTTTTGGGTAATACTATAATAGGTGAAGATTGTTTTGTTGGTGCATTTTCTATTGTTGAGAATACAACCATAGGGAATAGTTCAACAATTCACTCTCATTCAGTAATACAAGAAAGTCACATTGGGTGTGATGTGCATGTAGGGCCGTTTGCTCGTTTACGTAACAATGTTGTTTTAGGCGATAATGTTGAAATTGGAAATTTTGTTGAGATTAAGCGCTCTACTATAGGCGCTGGTTCTAAAACTAAACATTTAACGTATTTGGGGGACACAACAGCTGGTAAGGGTGTTAATATAGGGGCTGGAACTATTACCTGTAATTATGATGGGAAAAATAAGTTTGCTACGATTATAGAAGACGAGGTATTTATAGGGAGTAATAATACATTGGTTGCCCCTTTGCGTATAGGGAAAGGGTCATATACTGCAGGAGGTTCAACAATTACACAGGATGTTCCAAGGGGTTGTCTTGCGCTTGGTCGTTCACGTCAAGAAAATAAATTGGACTATGCGCAAAGACTTTTAAATGATAATAAAGAGTCTGATGATAATGCGCAAGAATCTGAAGAGGTAAAAAAAAAGTTAAATGATGGTGAGACGCTAGCAGTAAGCTTTAGAGGGGCATTAAAGACACGTTCGGAGAATAAAGAAAGCCTGTGATGAAGTTTATTCACACAGCGGACTTGCATTTGGGGGTTGAAAACTATGGCAAGATAGATGCAAGTACAGGAATTCACAGTAGATTATTGGATTTTAAGAAAAATTTAGAATACTGTATTGATGTAGCGCTTGAAAAAAATGTAGATCTGTTTTTATTATGTGGTGATGCGTATAAAACTTCACAACCTACCCCAACGCAACAAAGGCTTTTAGTAACCCAACTTTTGCGACTTCAAAGAGAAAAAATTCCTGTGGTTATTGTGATAGGAAATCATGATAATCCCTTTAGTTTTGGTAAATCTCACGCTCTGGATGTTTTTGATTATCTTCCAGTAGAGGGTTTTTATGTTATCTCTCGTCCAGAGAAGTTACTTATTAATACCAAAAGTGGGCCAGTTCAAATTGTTGGAATTCCATGGCCAACAAGAAATATTTTATTATTATCTGAACAACATCGTGTTAAATCCCAAAGTGAAGTTAGTTCATATCTTTCAAAGAGTTTAGGTGAAATTGTTTTATCTTTTGCGCAATCGCTAGACCCGTTTGTTCCTGCAATTTTAGCAGGGCACTTATCTGTTAGTACAGGGATATATTCTGGATCAGAAAGAAGCGCGCTTGTTGGTAATGATGTCACTTTGTTGCCCTCACAGCTATCTTTGTCACAATTTGATTATGTTGCTCTTGGGCATCTTCATAAGTATCAAAATTTAAATATAAATAATATTCCCCCAATTGTTTATAGTGGTTCTCTTGAAAAGATAGATTTCGGAGAAAGAGATGATGAAAAAGGATTTTGTTTAGGGGAAATTTTTGTTGAAAAGAATAAAAAAGAGTGTATATATAATTTTATTTCTGTGCCAACAAGAAAGATGTTACAGATAGATATATTTTTAAAAGATGATAGTGATTTTACATCACAGATATTAGAAAATTTAAAAAAATATTCTATTGATGGTTCTTTAGTAAAAATAACATATAAAGTGCCTGAGGGGAAAGAGGATAATGTTGATCTTTCGAGAATTTATGATGCGTGCAAAAATGTACATGAAGTTGTAAATATTATCCCAGTTTATAAACCTGTAATTAGAGCCAGAAGGATAGAATTACAAAATGTGATTTCTACAAGTGAGCTGATAAAGAGGTATTTTATTTTAAGAGGGGTAGCGGGGGGAAAAATAGAAAGATTATTACTAAAATCACAAGAACTATTTGCAGTTTACAAAAATGAAAACGAAGAAGATATATTCTTAAAAAATAATGAGTTATAAAAATATGCTTTGTTTAAAAAGCAAAACTTTTAAAAAAGTTTTTGAAAGTTTTTTACTTGACTTTGAAGTTTGGTACTGCTACTATCTTGCTGGATAATAAATAGTGGGTAGGTAAACTAAATGTTATAGAATAATTATAAATCCTTATAAAAGTCCCTAAAAGAACAATACTTTTATAGTATTGTTCGCCCCCCCAACCCTCCAGCTTGTCCTAAGTTGGAGGGGATTTTATTTTTTGTATTTTACAATGATGCTTGCCGGGCCTTCAAGCTGTTTATTATTTATTAAAAATACTGGTTTTACTATGTAAAAAATTTTTCTAGATAAATTATTAGAAACTTCTGAATCTATAAAAGAGTTTTTATTTTTTGGAGATTTATAAATAGGTTTTTTAGGAATAATATATTTGTTTGTAAAGCGATAGATATTATATCCTGTTAGAATGTTTTTAGTTTTTTGTAGAGGTTTCCAGGATATTTTTTGGCCTGTAGATGTTTTTTTGACAGTTAACCCTTTAACACATGGAAGGGTTAAAATATTAATATTTTTTTTATTGGTGTCTTCGAAAGAGAAAATATTTTTTTGTTTTCGCCCGCAATTTTCAAAAAAAGAGATAGTTAATAAACATAAAAGTAATAAATATAAAAATGTCATAATTTTAAAAGTTTTTACAATTAATGGCTCTTATGAGTTAGAGAAGATAATCGTAAACTCTTCAGCTGCTTTTTTAATAAGATTAATGCTCTCTTGCGTTAAATCTCCTGTAGAAAGAATATGACTGTATATGTTATTATGTACACCTTGAACATAAGATGTGAATTGTGTTACAAATGGCTTTATGTCATCAAATATTAGTTTGTCAAGATAATTTTCTCGCAACAAAAGAAGAAACAACACTTGATCTATAAAAGAATGTGTTTCGTGTTCAGGTTGTTTTAGTATTTCTATTGCTCTTTTACCTCTGTCTAACGCCCGTTGGCTAGTTTTGTCTAATTCTGAGCCGAATTGAGCAAAGGCAAGAAGTTCTTGATATTGGGCAAGTTCTAATTTAAGGGCGCTTGAGACTTTTTTAATTGCCTTCATTTGTGCCTGACTGCCGACACGTGAAACAGAAAGCCCAACATTTACTGCTGGGCGTACACCACTGTTAAATAAATTTGTATCGAGAATTATTTGTCCATCTGTTATAGATATAAGATTTGTAGGGATATATGCAGAGATGTCGTTTCCTTGAGTTTGTATAATTGGAATGGCAGTAAGTGAACCACTACCTAGATTTGAAGATAATTTACCAGCACGTTCCAAGAGTCTTGAATGAATATAAAAAATATCTCCAGGATAAGCCTCTCGTCCAGGGGGACGGCGTAGAAGAAGAGAAAGTTCACGATATGCAATTGCATGCTTACTAAGATCGTCATAAATAACAAGAGAGTTTTGTCCCTTGTGCATAAAATATTCACCTATAGTACACCCGACATATGGGACTAAATATTGGAAAAGAGGAGATTCTTTTGCGCTTGCATTTACAATAATTGTATATTCAAAAGAGCCATGTTTTTCCAAAAGATAGGTAATTTTTGCAATATCAGATTGTTTATGTCCAATTGACACATAAATACAAATAACATTTTTACCCTTTTGATGCAAGATTGTGTCAAGTGCAAGAGATGTTTTACCGGTTCCTCTATTCCCGATGATGAGTTCGCGTTGTCCCTTCCCGATTGGAATTAGACTGTCGATAACAGTAATCCCTGTTTCAAGTGATTCGTTAATTGGGGCTCTATCAATAATTCCTGTAATAGCATGTTCTATAGGAAGTAATGTATCTGTTTTTATCTCCCCAAGAGCATCTAGTGGTTTGCCAAGTGCATTGACAACACGTCCAATTATTTCATTGCTGACTGGAATACTAAATACAGTTCCGGTGCGTTTGGCAACATCTTGTTCTAATACCAATGTTGTTCCTTCAAAAAGAACAACAGAAACTATGTCTTCATTTATGTCTAGAACAATCCCCTTTGCCCCATTTTCAAATTCTATAACTTCACCAAAAACAGTATTAGTTAGCCCGAATATTTTGCAAATACCATCGCCAACTTTTATAACTGTTCCTATTTCTTCAGGATACTCTTGAGGTTTATTGCTTAGTGCCTTTTCTAGTAAAGATATAAGATCGCTCTCTTTTTCTATCATAAAGCCATCCGTTGCAAAAGATCATTTTTAATATCATTTAGTTTTTTTGCTATGGAACGTTCCCATAGTAGTGTATCACTATTTATTTTAATGCCACTTATAAGTTTTTTATCAATTGAAAATGATATAATGGCATTATTTGAAAAAAATTTTTTAATAAAACTTTCAACACAAGATTCTTCTTGATTTGATAACTGATGTGAAGTTGTAACATTACAACTTATTATATTATTTTTGTTCTGATAAAGTATTATTATTTTTTGTATCACCTGATCAAGAAGGTCTATTCTTTTGTGTAAAAACATTATAAACAGTAGTTTTTCAATACTATTTGGTAAGTTAAAGTATTCTACAGAATTTAAAATTATTGTTTTTTTATATTCATATGAAATATTTGGAATATTTAGGTACGCATAAAAATGTTGATTAGTTATAAGAAAATTTGAAAATTTTTCTAGTCTTTTAATATTTTCTAATGTTATGTCATTTGTGTAACAATTGATATATGCCTGTGCATATTTTTTAGAAAGTGTATCGATCTTTTCTCGCATTTATCATCCTTTTTTATCAACATATTTAGAATTAGATGATGTAAGATGATTTATTACATTTGAGAGAAATTTTTTTCCTTCTGGGCTATAACAATTATTAAAAAGTGTTTTTTGTACTTGCGAGATTACATTTGGGATAATTTTATGTGCTATTTTTGATTCTGTGTAAAAAATCTGCTGAGTAGCTCTTTTTTGTATTATTTGTTGAGCTTGTTGTTGGAGAGCGTTTTCATAAGAAGCGGCCTGTTGAAAAAGAAAGTTATGCCAGTTTTTTACATTTTTTTCTAAAATAATAAATGTTCTTTTTTGTTGAGATATTTGATCTTCTAATTTTCTGTGTGTTGAGCTTAAAAGTTTTTCTTTTTCTAAAATTTCTGTGTGAGTGTCCTTTTCTTTTTTAAGTTCTTTATAAAAATATGGTAAGACATAACGAGTTAAAAGTTCATAAAGCTTATATGCAAGGAGAAAAAAAAGTGTAAAACGAAATAAAATATGCCATAAGATAAATTCAGAATGCATCAGTAACCCTTTTGATAAGAAATTTCGAGCTTTCATCTGATAATTTTTCTATAGTATTTGCGTCTATTGTTGTATCTAGCTCTGGTATTGAGGACATCTGGGCCAAAGATGGAAACTTATAGTTCTCTTTAATATATTTTTTAAAATCAAGAAGAGCTTGTCCCTTTTCAATTTGTAATTTGCTTACGCCGGTCGCTTTTTCTTTAAGATGAAAAATGAGCCCCTTTTTAGCAAGTTCTTTTTGTTGAATTAGATTAACTATTGGAGCAAAGAGAATGTTTTGTAAAAACAGATAAGTTATATAAAAATTAATTGCTTGGAAAATAAGCGTTACATTTATATTCATATTGTTATTGCTTTAGTTATTTTTTTAATGTCCACCAAGATAGTTTATCTACTTACCAACGTAGAATAACAGTACAAGTGAAACCACAAGCGCGTAGACCGCTGTTGATTCAACAAAGGCAAGCGCAAGAATCATTGTACGAGAGACAATTCCTCCACTTTCTGGTTTTTTACCTATACTTTCGCAGGCTTTACTTCCAATCATTCCTAACCCCAAGGCTGGACCAAATGAACCTATTCCCATACAAACTCCTGCGGCTACGTAAGCTGCTATTTTTGCCATCTCTGTATCTGTCATAATGATATCCTTTAAAAATGCTATTTTTTATATTAATTATAAAATATACAACTTTTGATTAAATCATTAAAGAGCTTTTATAAAGTACCTAAAAATTCTTTTTTTTAGGTACTTTATAATTTAGGTGTTTTTTCTTTTTTGTCTTTAAAATTTTATAGTGAAATCTCTTTCTCTTTTGTTTTTATTTCAAGTGAAGAGATGAATTTTTTTGCATTGTCTAGATGTTTTTCTAACTCTTTAGTATCATGCTCAAAGTCTTTGTTGCAATTTAATACTAATATTGGGATTTTTGAAAGTTCCAAAGAGATATCTTTTTTATGCATTAACCAATCATCGTGCTTTTTGTGTAGAGAATTAAGATAATCTATAGAGAGATTAGATTCTTCAAAGCGATTTCTTATCTGTATTCTTTGTATGCAAGTTTCTGGGGCAACGCGAAGATAAATAAAACCGTGCGGTTTTGGCGTATAACTTTCTACGAGCCATGAGAACCATTCTTTATATATTTGCCATTCTAAATGACTCATAAATCCACTTTCGTAACAATTTTGGGCAAAGCAATAGCGATCACAGTAGACAGATCTTTCAAGCGCATAAAATCTATCTGGATGTTTCGGTATGTGCGAAAGTATCATGTTTATTCTACTAATAAATGCATATGATTGGAATGTGTAGGCCCATCTTTTTGTATCTTTGTAAAATAAATCAAGAAGATTTTCTCCTTGTCCTATGTGCTGCCATTTGTCTGCTGGTTCAGGGATTATTGTTATGTTTAGGTGTTTTTGTAATAATCGTAAAAATGTGGATTTTCCGGCCCCAATGTTGCCCTCGAGAACAAGAAGCTTGGTGGTTTTCTGAGAAGACATGTGTATCGCCCTTCCAAAATTAATAAAATTAAAAAGTAGACTAAGTTTTGAATTTTATCTATTTAAATCTCTGAATGCAAAAAAATTTTAAAAAACGGGATAAATGGTCGCCCTGTTGACACTATTATATATATTATTTAAGTTGTGTTGTGTTTTCAAAAAATAGAAAATAAAAAAATAAGATTTTATGAGAAATTTATTAAAGTTTTTTGTTTTTTTAATTTTAAGTTTTTGTTTTATAAATATTGCACAAAGTGAACAAATGACTTCTGCTAATGATGAAGCGTTAAATTGGCAAGATGTGCGAATATTTTTGGAAAATAATCCGACAAGATCTGGTTCACTTGCTGATGCAGCTATGTTTTTAAGCCAAGAGGTTAAAGAGCCATTATGGGGATCTACAAAATCTCCAATGGGTAGAGATATTTTATATTTATTACCACATAAGATTACCTCTATAGAGTATGGGGGCTTGGCGATTAATCTTTTTTTTAATATGACAAACAGGATGCGTGTTACAGGTAGCGAGATTTTACGAGATGACGCTATAAATCAAGAGGCGATAGGGCCACTTTTTGAAAATTTTTTTGGCAAAGATGTAGAGAATACAAATGAACTTTCTGGTTTGTTGCCTTTGTTTAGAAAAATAACTATTCAGGAGAGAAAGGCTGGTGGATTAATTCAGGTTGGATTTACACGTGGTCCATTTGCGATTCAATTGCATACTTCGTTACAAGTGGCTGAAAAAAATTTTTGGCTTGATCAAACTGATAGAGATGCTATAAGTGATGTGTTAAAAAAATATTTTGGTGGGGCACAAATTAGTGATAAAGAACTTTATAGAATACGTTTTGGTATGGGTGATACAAGAATTAAGATAGGGCTTAACGCTGTTAATAGATCGAATTTCCAGGTTGATATTGGAATGGAGACTATTTTGCCGACTAGCAGATTTTCTTATAATTCAAGAGCTAAGCCAAGTGTAGCACAATTAATCACAGGAGCTGCAACTCCTGAATTGAGGCAAAAGTCTGGAGCAGATCTATTGCGTGCGATAAGAGATCATCTTATAGATCCACAATTAGGAAATAATGGATATTTTGGATTTGGATGTTATTTAGAATCTAAAGTTGATCTTTTTAATAAATTTATTCAGATGTGGACTCGTGTGTCTTATGATTCGCTTTTACCAGGGGAGCAGGATCGTCTATTTATGTTCAGACAGACAATGAGTCCTGAACAGCTTGATCCTACGGGCAAAACAGATGATCAGATTGTTAAATCTCTTGAAAATTTTGCGCAGCAGTATTTTTTCCCAAGTGCGTTTAAAGTTACAGTATACCCTGGGGGTGTTTTTAATTTTGTTTATGCAATAAGTACAGATATTAAAAAATTTCGTTTTGTTGTGGGATATGATTTTTATTCTCAACAAAAAGAATATATTAAAAAGATCCATAATACTTCTGTTTCGTTACAGGATTTGCGTGTTGAGGACACTGAGCATGATTCTACTGGGCAGCATAAGATTTTTTCTGACATTATGTATCTTTCTAAGGGCAAAAAATGGGACTGGGGTTTAGGTATAGGTGGGGATAAAACAGTCAAAAGCACAGGAATAGGTGAGGATTGGACTGTGTATTTAAAGTTTGTTGCATCATTTTAATATTAAATTTAAAAAGGTGAGAATTTTTATGAATATAGTTAGAAAAAATATTATTTATATATTTGTTATTTGTTTTATTAGTACGTTTAATGTAAAGGCTGTAGAAAGAACTGTCCCTAAAAAACTTATACATGAGAAGATGCGCTCTTTTAATGTTCTGCTTTCTATAAAACCATCAGTCACTGTTAGGATGAAATGTGCGAGTATAGCAGCAGAAAAAGTAATTGATAAAATTAATTCTTTTTATGATAAAAAGAGGAATATGTTAGGTGAGCATGCAGTTGCAAGAGACCTTGTTAAAGATGATAAAGAGAAGTTAAAAAGTGTAAATGAGAAGATAAAAGAAGAGATTGATCTTAATGAAAAAAAATCTAAAGAATTATTAATTGAAGGGATAGATTTAATTCTTGCCCCAATAGATGAATTTTTAGATGTGATTAGAAGTGTTCGCGATACTGTAAAGCCTTTGGTGATTGAAAGTTTAGGTTCTGGTGAAAATTCAACAACAGCTCCCGTTTTTGTTCGTTTTTTTGACGCCCCAGAAAGTGAAGCGTTTGTGTTTTTTAGAAAAAATATATCATCTCTTGATGACTTAAAAATAGCTGCATCTGGTTTTAAACTTTTTTTTAGTGATGTTTGGGAGAGTCTTAGTGATAAAGCCAAAGAGGCATATAATAAATTGGTAGAAAGCATAAAAAAATCAAAAAAATAAGTGAGATGTAAATGGGGGCGTTGAAAGAGAATATTTCTGGGAGCATAGAGAGAGTAATTTTTAAAAGCCCAGAAAGTGGATTTATAGTATTTACTCTTAAGTGTGGGGGACAAAATACTATAACAGCAAGAGGGTGCTTGCCAGATGTGCAAGAGGGGGCGAGAGTTAATCTTACTGGTGCTTGGGTTTTTCATGCTAAATTTGGCAGACAATTTGAAGTTTGCCAATATACAACGAAGCTTCCTGAAACTGGTGTAGGCATAGAAAGATATCTGGCTTCTGGAATGATTAAGGGAATTGGACCTGTATTTGCCAAAAAGTTAGTAGAAAATTTTGGCGATGAGACTTTAGAAATTATAGATAAAAAGCCTGAACTTTTGTTTAAAATCTTTGGTATTGGACATAAACGAGTGCAAGCGATTATAGATGCTTGGAGTGAACAAAAAGAGATCTCAAAAGTTATGGTCTTTTTGCAGGCCAAAGGGGTTTCTTCTTCATATGCAGTAAAAATTTATAAAACATATGGACAGGATTCTATAAATAAGATTCAAGAAAACCCATATAGGCTTATCGATGATATTTGGGGCGTTGGATTTAAAACAGCAGACCAAATTGCGCTTAAACTTGGACTTGCTTGCGATTCTTATGAAAGATGTAAAGCTGCTATTTGTTATGTAATTAAAGAAGTGACAGATGAAGGACACTTGTATATAAATATCCCGGAGGTTAAAGAGAAAGTAATAGAGCTTTTGTCTCTAGATAAAGAGAAAGGGCCTGAACTTTTACGTCTTGCACTTTTGCAATTATATTCTGAAGAAAAGATAAAATTAGTTACTTATAAAGAAGAAAATTATATAACACTTTCACAATTTTATTTTACAGAAAAAGGGATCGCAAATAAGATTTTATATTTTTTAAACCAAAACTCTCTTTCGTCCAGATTTGATATTAATAAAGTATATAAAAAAGTATCTTTTCCAGATACTAAGGGGCTCGCTTTAAATGAACAGCAACAAAGGGGGATACTCTCTTGTTTACAGTATAAAATAACTATAATTACTGGAGGCCCTGGCACTGGGAAAACTACTTTAATAAGAAAATTACTTGATGTTCTTGAAGAACAAAAAATTAGATTTCGTTTAGCTGCACCTACAGGACGAGCTGCAAAAAGAATGTTTGAAAGTACAGGACGAAATACAGAGACTTTACATAGGCTTTTGGAGTTTTCGCCTTTAAATATGGGCTTTGCTCGTAATGAAGATAATGTATTACCACTTGATTTTTTAATTATAGACGAAGCCTCTATGATTGATGTCTTCTTAATGCACTCTATTCTGAGAGCTTTGCCCTATAGTGCCCATCTTGTGTTAATTGGCGATGTCGACCAATTGCCCTCTGTAGGGGCTGGAGATATTTTGCAAGATCTTATGGAATCAGAAAAGTTATCTGTCATAAAACTCACGCATATATTTCGTCAGGCGCAGGATAGCATGATTGTTACAAACGCACATAGAGTTAATCATGGTGAATTCCCGTTACAGGCAACTCCTGAATCTAAACGAGATTTTATATACAAAAAAGAGGATATCCCTGAAAATATATTCCCATTACTTAAAGATATTTATACAAGAAAAATTTATTCTTGGGGCGTTAATCCAAAAAACACAATAGTGCTTACCCCTATGAACAGAGGTATAGCAGGGACAGTACGACTTAATCAAGAACTTCAAGAGATCTTAAACCCAAATTCTCAGGATAAAAAATTTGTAACAGCTTTTGGCCAGATATATAGAGTGAGTGATCGCGTTATGCAGGTTCGAAATAATTATGATAAATTTGTATTTAACGGTGATATTGGGGCGATAAAAGATATAGACACTATAGATAAAAAGATATATGTATTTTTTGGAGATAGAGAGATTGAATATGATTTTACAGAACTTAATGAATTGACGTTAGCTTATGCTATTTCTATACATAAAAGTCAGGGGTCCGAATTTGATGCTGTGATTGTGCCTATATTTATGCAACACTTTATCTTATTGCAAAGAAATTTGATTTATACAGCACTTACAAGGGCAAAGAAGATGTGTGTTTTTATTGGGCAAGCTAAGGCTATTGCAATGGGAATAAAGAATAATAAAAGAATAGAGAGAGTAACTTTTTTAAAAGAGTATTTAACAGAAAATCTTTCTGCTAGATAAATAATAATTTTAATTTAAGAAAATTTATTATGTCGAAATATAAAAATATTATTTTTGATTTAGGGGCGGTTCTTGTTTATTTTAACCCATATGAAATTATTAAAGATATTTTTAAAGATGAGAAAGAATCACATGAACATTATGTTGATGCATTAAAAAGCGAGATTCTTTTGGATATAGATCGTGGTAAATTGACAAACAATCAAGCTATAGATCTTCTTTCTCAAACATTTGAAAGACAAAAGATAATTACACTTTTTAATAGATTTACTGATTATTTGGTTCCACTGGATAATGGGGTACAAATATTACGAGAGATAAAAGCAAAGGGGTATCGTGCATATATTCTTTCGAATATTAGTGAAAAATGTTACTTGAAAATAAAAAATTATGAATTTTTAAAATTGTGTAATGGTTGGATTTATTCTTACCAGCACAAGTGTGCAAAACCTGATCGTGAGATTTATCAAAAATTATTAGATTTATATTCGCTTGAAGCAAAAGAGTGTCTCTTTATAGATGATCTAGAGAGAAATATTAAAGCTGCTAAAGATTTGGGTATTGATGGAATAGTATGTACATCTCACAGTTATGTTCGAGAACAACTTTGTACTTTAAATATTATTGATAAAGATTATTTGCCTAAGATTACAAGTTTATAATAGCTCTGGATGAGTACTTCTAATGAAATTTATAACTTGTTCGGCGCATTCTTCTGGACTATGTTCTTCTGTGTTTATAATTAAGTGCGGTGAAAGACTAGGCCATAAAGTTGTTATGTCTGTCTCTTTTGCTTCTGATGGGAATCCAAATGATTGTGACACACTCCAGCATAATCTTTCACGCTCATATCTTTGCCTAGATATTTCTGCTTTTTCAAAAATATCTGGGCTTGCACACATTCGTGATATACTTCCGCGAGAGACAGTTAGGCATCGTGTGTGTTCTTCACCTAGGGGAGAACATGGACTAAGGCATGACATTAATGTTTTTGGTGAAGAGGAAAAATCTGAACATTCAGAAACACTTGATTTTGGTGTGGTTACAATTGATAATACGCTTAGTGACCGTGGTCTTAGCATATTTCCTGCTTGGATTAGTATTCCAACGGGACGTCTTAGTTCATCTTGTGATTTATCTGGGTCTGTAGATGTTGCTGATTTTACCTCTCTGTTTATCCTTAACACTCTGTTGAAAATTGTCTCAAGTGGAGCTGTTACAAAGATTAAATAAACGTTAAAATCTTTTAGGTAATTAAGTAAAAAGTGATAAGTTATATCTGTTTCATCCTGACCATCGCCACATATGACCATATCACACAATACATTTTTGTCTTCACTCAAAAGTTCTCTAATTTTGTATACTGTTGCATAAACCTCTTCTTTTATTGATTCAGGGTCGAAGCTGTAATTTTCTTCAACATATTTTTTTAGTATTTCAGATATTTCTGTGCACTCTTCATCTGAAATGTCGTCCATTGAGAATACTTCCCATTTACCTGAAAAAAAGAATGGTCTTAAAGAATTTAGTGTTGTTGTTTTACCAGATCGTGACATCCCGTAAAGAATATAAAGGGTTCCAATTGGTAAACTTGTAAAAAAAATAATTAGATTTGTCAAAAAACATAATATTAACGACTTTTTATTTATCATAGAATTGCCCCCACGTATTTTATTGAAATACTAATATTTTAAGATAATTAATATAATTATTTATATAGTATTTGTCAATTGCTTTTCTTAATATTATCCAATATTAATTCTAGACATGTGTTATGTGCTAATTTAAGATAATAGTCACTTTTAAATAGTGTATATTTGTTTAGACTATTTATTAATAAGTATGTAATTTATAGACTATAAAAATTTAGGAAGTTATTTATGAAAATACAGTTAATTAAGTTGTTTTTGTTGGGTGGGATAGTTTTGCTATTTGTGGGTTGCGCAAAGGAAAAAAAGAAAGAAGAAATGAGTTTTGATGAGCTAAAGAAAAGATCAATTGTACTTTTACAAGAAAAAAAATATGAGGATGCATCTGAATATCTAGAACAAATTATTGGACAGTTTCAAGATCGTGCTGATATTTCAAAATATAAGCTGTCACTTGCAGAACTTTATTTTAAAACTGGTAAATACGAATCGGCCGGAGAGCTTTATGAAAATTTTGCGCAGTTTTATCCTTCTGATCAATATGTAGAATATGCGAAATATAGATCAATTCTTTCAAAATTTTATCAGACACTTCGTACTGATTGTGATCAAACGCCAACACAAGAAACTATTAAATTATGTGAAGATTATTTAAGTGTTCCACAATTTGCAAAATATCACGCAGATGTCTCTGATATTAAAAATACTTGTGAATATAAACTTATAGACAAAGAGGTTTATGTTTATGATTTTTATGTGAATCAGGGTGAATATACTGCAGCAAAAGGGCGTCTTGATTTTTTAAAGAAAAATTATCTTGCTAAACAACAATCTCTTGAACCTAGATTATTATATTTAGAATCAAAGCTTGCTCAAAAAGAGAAAAATATTAGTAAGGTTAAGGAAAATTTACAAAAATTAATGGAAAAATATCCAGAGTCACATTTTACACAGATGACGCATGCTCTTTTAAATAAACCAAACCTTTTCTTTTAATTTTATTTTATATGTATTTGAACTCTAGTGATAATGAGCGAAAGTATTTAGGTGATTGTGGAGAAGAGCTTGTTGCTCGTTGGCTTGAAGGTTATGGCTTTTCTATTCTTGCACGTAATTATAGAACCAAAGAGGGTGAAATAGATATTATCGCTCAAAGATTAGAGGTTGTTGCATTTGTAGAGGTTAAGACTCGTGAGACAGAATATTTTGATCCTGCCAATGCTGTAACTTTTAGAAAACAAAAAAGAATTATTAAAGCTGCACAGTCTTTTATTTTTAGTAAAAAAATAATAGATAAAGTTTTACGCTTTGATGTAGCTACTGTTATTTATGAAGATAAAGACAGGGGTAAATATTCTATTAAGTACATAAGAAATGCGTTTACTGTGTCTAGATAAAAGATAAATATATAGAGTGTGTATAACAAGTCCAGATTTATAAATTTTTAGAATTTGTTGTATGTCTTGTTTCATACATGACCATTCGCTCGCCAATCTTTTGAAAAAGGGGTGCAGCTATTTCAGACGCCCAAAGCCCAGCCTTTTCTGGTTCTTTTATAAAAGTAACTATAACTCTTTTGTATTTACCATTTTCTATAATTCCTGCAAATGTATAGACATGACTTTTTTTAGAATATTTTCCCTCTTTGACACATCTGGCTGTACCTGTTTTGCCCATAACTCTATATCCCGGTATTCCGTAATGTTCGCCAATTTTTTCTAAAATATTTTTTAGAGAATCAAGTGTATTATCGCTATAAAGTTTTATTTTTTTTGTTTTATCTGGAGACTTTTGTGGATATAAAATAAGTTTTGGTGTAATTAGATATCCACCATTTGCAATTGCACAAAAAGCGCGCGTTAGCTGTATTAAGCTTGCCATAATTTCATAGCCAAATGACATAACCAATGGAGATGAACGGCTCCATTTTTTGGGTGGGTTTACAAAACCTGAGCGCTCGCCAGGGAAATTTATTTGTGTCTTTTCGCCAAAACCAATTTTTCGTAGATGCATGTAAAGTTTTTCTCCTAGGCGTACAGATATTTTCGCCATAGCAATATTACTGGATTTTTTAACAGCCTCATAGAATGGGACTATATTTGTTGTTTTCCAGTTCTCTACGCGAAAACCATTAACATATGCAACTTTGCCTTCGCAATCTATTAATTCATCGTATTTTACTACCCCTTCATCAAGCGCTGCTAAAGCACAAAATGTTTTCATTACAGAACCTAACTCAAAGCATTCTGTTATTATAGTGTTTTTTGTAATTTCTAAATTTGTTATAGACTTTTGATTTGGGTCAAAGAAGGGATATACGACCATAGCAAGAATTTCCCCATTATCTGGATTAATGATTACTACAGATCCCCCTTTGGCGTGATTTAACTCTACTGTTTTTTCTAGCTCTTGTGCTGCTAAAAACTGTAATTTGCTATCAAGCGTGAGTACAATTTGAGTTCCCTTATGCCCTGAAAGCTCTACCTTTTTGTCAAAATATAAAGTTCTTACACGTGCATCTTTTTGAAGTTTAAGAAGTGATTTTTTCCCCATTAATTTATTATTAAATTCTAACTCTAAACCAGATATCCCAATATTATCTATATTAGTAAACCCTAGAACGTGAGCCATTGTTTTATATGGGTAAAATCTATGTGATTCGTTTACAAACTGTATATCCTCAAGATTATAATTGTTTAAGTCTTTTTGTTGTTCTGGTGTAAGCCGACGATCTAGCCATAAAAATTGGCGTTCTGGAAATTCATCAATTCTTTTGTAAACCTCTGAGTATTTTGTTTTTAGAAAATTTTTAAGTTTTTCTTCTTGCAAAAATTGGTGTGGCAAGATAAAAGCTGATATTTCATCTCTATTAAATGCTATAAGTGTTTTTTTTGTTCTATCGTAAATAGGTGCTCTCTCTGGATTTACAATAACTGTTATATTATGTTGTTGCTGCGCAAGCTGGCTGAAATATCTTTTTTGGCTTACCTGTAATAAAAAAAGGCGAATAATAACAATACTGAATAATCCAACGAAGACTACAAATACTATAAAAACCCTTATACGATGATCTCTTCGTATCATTTTATCTCTTAATCTTTTTAAGTGACAGTAATTATATTAGAGAGCTTAATTGATGCAAAGCCCCAGCGCTCCTGAGCTATTTTTTGCACTCTATGATAATCACACAATAAATTTATCTCTTTTCGTAATTCATTTAGCTCTTTTTTTAATTTGTCCTTGTGTGATTCGAGTCTCTGTTTTTCGTAATTTAATTTTACAATGTGATTATGTTGATAAATAGTTACAAAACAGATAAGAATAGCCCATAAAAGTAAGATTCGCCCAAGTTTCATAATAATCCCATTTGATAGATTGCTTTTATTTTGACCTTTTCACAAGCCTATCTATACTTTATCTCTTTTTCTATATATTATAAAAATTATAAAAAGTTAAATATTAAATAATATTTTTTAATATTATAAAAAGAGGGGATGTTATGTTTAGCTTGTTTTTTACACTTCTTGTTTCTGTTGTTTTTACAGCTGGGTGTAGCAGTTGTAAATATTGTACACACTGTGATTTAGGAAAAGATAAAGGGGTAGAGACAAAGGTAATTGCACAAGAAAAAGATTATCTTGTGAATATAACTAGTGAAAGACACTTTGAAGATATTGTTTTAAAATCAAAAATTCCTGTGATAGTAGATTTTTCTACTCAATGGTGTAGGTATTGCAAGTTAATGCATCCAATCGTTGAGACTTTGGCAAAAGCGTGCAAAAATAAGTGTTTATTTACTATTGTTGATGGAGATGCATTAAGGGCTATAGTCTCACGTTATAATATTCAAGGGTTTCCAACTTTTATATTTTTTAAAAACAGTAAAGAGATTGATCGTGTAAGCGGGGCATTATCGCTAGAAGAATTTAGTAAGAAAATAAAAGATTTTTTAAATAAATAAAAGTGAATAAATAATAAATAAATTAAAAAAATATGTTCGAACTAAAATTAACTAATTCTTTAACACGAAAAAAAGAGCTTTTTGTGACAATTGCCCCCAAAAAAGTGTCTATTTATATTTGTGGTATTACTCCCTATGATTATTCACATTTGGGACATGGGCGATCATATGTTAATTTTGATGTTCTTGTAAGATTATTAAAATATTTAAATTATAAAGTTACTTATGTACGTAATTACACAGATATAGACGATAAAATAATAAATAAAGCTAAAGAGTTAGGTGATATTAATCTTTGTTCTTCTATAGCGAATAAATTTATTGAAGAGTATCAATCATGCATGTCAGCGCTTAATTGTTTGTCCCCAGATAAAGAGCCAAGGGTTACAGAGTTTATTCCACAGATTATTAATTTTATCTCTTTTTTAATTAAAAAAAGCTGTGCATATGTGATAGATAAAGATGTGTATTTTGATATCTCTTCTTACAAAGATTATGGTAAGCTTTCTGGTCGCACAGAGGAATCTTTATTGGCTGGTGCACGTATAGAGGTTGATGAGCGAAAGAAAAACCCTGGTGATTTTGCTCTTTGGAAAGGGAATCAAGATGATATGTTTTGGAAATCACCATGGGGTTATGGTCGTCCTGGTTGGCATATAGAATGTTCAGTTATGGCCAAAGAGATTTTAGGGGAAACTATAGACATTCACGGTGGAGGCATGGATCTTTTGTTTCCTCATCACGAGAATGAGCGGGCACAATCTGAAGCACTCTTTAATAAAACGTTTGTTCACTATTGGTTACATAATGAATTTATAACTATTAATAAAGAAAAAATGTCTAAATCTTTAAAAAATTTTGTGACATTAAAAGATGTTTTTTCACAGTGTGATCCAATGGTATTAAGATATTTCTTTTTGCAGCACCATTATCGTACCCCTATAGATTTTTCACCGGATGAACTTAATTCTGCACAGACAGCTTATAAAAGATTAATAACACACCTATCTAATATTGGGGGGCAAGAGAGGCAAATAGATATTAATAAAATAGATAATACTTTAGAGCAGGAGATAATGAATTCTTTGTGTGATGATATTAATACCCCTAAGTGCTTGGGGCTTATTTTTGACGTTCTTTCTGATATTAAAAAAGAAAAATCTTTGGGCATTTTTATTAAGAATATTTTGAATAATATTTTGGGATTAACATTAGCGAGTATTAAAGAAAAAGAGCTTGAGATAACGCCACAAATAGAGACTCTTTTATACCAGCGTGAGCAAGCTAGACAGGCAAAAGATTGGGCTAGTGCTGATGCTATTCGAGATAAACTTGTCTCTTTGGGTTATAAAGTTCAGGATAAGAAATTAAAGTAATATTCCCCAAGCCCGTGTTCTTTTAGCACTCTATGTGCCATTCACCGATTTCTTTGCCGCTCTTTAAGAGCTGCCAAGAAATCGTCATTGGAAAAAGTTACGCTTTTGCTTTAGGATTGGGCTAAAAGTGTCGAGTAATAAGATCCTTGACATTATATTAAATTCAAGTACACTTTTATGTATTAATTTTGATATAATCTTTTGGCAAATGGAATTTATTTTATTATTTTATAAGGAGCCTTATGAACTCTACGCGACCTTTTGGGCAAGTAATACGAAAAACAGCGATTGCTGTTTTTCTTTTCGGGGTTTATTTTAACAATCAGCTGGTATTTAGTATGGAGGGTGCACAAAGTGGTGCGGCTAGCCAGCAATTTGGACAAGGACAAGCGGGAAGGGACCATGGTTTACGCCTTGGTACATTGCGGCATATTATCGCATTTAGCGGTGCTGGTTTCTCGCATGGTGAGCTAGGGGTAGTGAGTTCCTACTGCGCTTTAGCCGAGGCTTTAAGCGCTAAACATCTAGTAATTGAAACTCGAGAAGGGCTGCGTGAGGTAATATCATCGCGCCGAGATTTGTCATCTACACAAACGATTGTTATTTATAATCCTGTTGATCCGAACGATTTTGATATTAGAATCTTGGTAGAGCGCTGCCCCAACGTTGAAATTGTTAGCATTGTAGATGCTGAGCGAACATGGGCGTATTGTCCCGGCATAACTGATGAGGGATTAAGGCATTTTGCAAGGTTACAAAAACTTACATCATTAACAATTGGTGCTTGTGAATCTATAACGGATGCAGGGATGGTCCATCTTGCAAAGTTTTCTCATCTTCGAAAATTATCCTTCTGTTGCCCTCAAGTAACTAATAGGGGGATAGAGTTTCTTAAGGATTTACCACTTCAAGATCTTACGGTTATACGTTCACGTATGACAGACGAAGGGTTGGCTTTTCTCGGGAGAATGAAAACCCTGAAAAAGATAACACTTCTACTGAATCATGGTATAACAAGGGGTGGAGTTTTAGCGTTTTATAAACACGCATCAGATGAAAAGGAAGTCGCCTGGAAACCTGTGTTACCGGAACCGGATGGCTACCACCGCATAAATCCAATGTGTATGTGTTTGTATAGATAAATTAACGCCAACTCGAGACCAAATTTTAAGATCTACCTTCGAAATCTAGTTGGCGTTAAAATGATATTACCCAAGCCCGTGCTCTTTTAATACCCTATGTGCCATTAATATAAACCAGGGGGTAAAAAGTGCAGGGGTCTTTTCCATGTGAATATTTAATTCCTCTGGGGATACAAATTGATAGCTAGCAACTTCATCTGGATTTATAACAGGCTGTGCATTGCTTACCCCTACAAAAACATGATCGAATTCGTGCTCATAAAGATTGTCTTCTTTTAATTTTATTTTATAAACAAAGTTAAAAATTTTATTTAAATTACAGGTAAGTCCCATCTCGAATTTTAGTCTTTTTGATGCAGCAATATATAAATCTTCACCTGGATTTGGGTGTCCACAGCAGGAATTTGACCAAAGTCCCTTAGCATGATACTTATGTAAAGCTCTTTTTTGCAATAACATTTCACCGTTAAAATTAAAGATAAATATAGAAAAAGCTCTGTGTAAAGCGCCCAATTCATGTGCTCTTAATTTATCTTCAGAACCAATTTCTTTATCTTGTTGGTTGACAAGAATAACTTTTTCACACATAAGAACTCTTTTTTTGACTTGAAGAAAGAAGATAAAAAAGAGCGTGTGAAATTGTTGTAAATACATGCCCATTATTTTGAAGTTCTACAAAAGTTTTGCTCTCTTCTAATTGATTTTTTACAAATTGAGATACACCGGTAACTAAAACTAATTTGCCCTGTTTATGTAAGAGCTCTATAATTTCCCCGAAGATTTCTATGCCATCGTGATCTATAAAGTAAAGCTCTTTTAAGTTAAATATAACAGTATCTCTTTCTACTTTTTGTTCTTCAAATCTTGCTAAATGTGATTGTGCATTAATATATGCAAGTTGCCCTTTAATAGTATAGATAAGTGCGTTACTCCCCTGATGATCTATACTTTCTAATGTCTCTATTTTGCTTTCACCCTTACTTTCTTGAAGATATTCTTCACTTGTCGTTATATCAAAGAAACCCCTTGATGCTCTTTCCATAAACATAAGCATTGCTACTGTTGCGCCTAATAGTATCCCTACAATGGGGTCTTCTAGTACTGTAACTATAGCTACCCCTATCGATAAGAAAAAGTTCTTTTTATCTATGCGAAACATTCTTATAAAGTGTTCATGTTCTATCATTTTTATAGAAACAAAAACAAGCATGGCTGCTATTGCTGCCAGTGGGATATATTTAAAAAAACGTAAGAGAACAATTGATATAAGGGCGATAAAGATACTACTTATGGTTGCAGAAATTTTATTTGTACATCCAGTTTTAATGTTAAGTGCAGTTCGTGCAAGAGCTGCTGTTGCTGGGATTCCACCAGCTACTCCTGATGCAATATTTGCAAAGCTTAGCCCCAACATCTCTTTTCTTTTATTATGTTTTGTTCTTGTTATACCATCTGCAATGCGGGCAGAAATCATAGTTTCAAGAATAGCAATTATCGCAATAGTGATAGCTGGGACTAGAAGCGCATATGAAAATCTAAATGAGGGGAACATAAAGAGAGATAGTGAAAGATCTGGATATTTAGATTCAAGTGTTTGTATGGAAAATATGAAGTTTTGTGTAGTTGATATGTACCCAAGGGCAATTGCTATTGGAGCAAGTATTATAGCACTGGGAATTTTAGGCATTAGCCGTACAAGTATAAATAAAGCTATTAAGAAAAATAAAAAACAAGTAACAGTTACCCAAGAAATTTCTGGCAGATGTTTAAGCGATTCAAAAACATTACCTAAAAATCTTTCGTGTATGGGTAATTTTAATAGTCCAAAGGCGTAATTTATCTGGTTAAGTATTATTATTACAGCCACCCCTAATGTAAACCCATGAAGTGTACTTGCAGGAAAATAAATTAGATATCTTTCTAGCTTAAAAAAATAGGCTACAAGTATAAAAAGTCCAGTAAATATAGCAATGGTAGGTAAAGAACTTGCGCCATAAACAAGTGCGTAAGCTGCTAGAAGTCCAGATAGAGCTCCGGTTGGACCAATGACGTTATAATTACTACCCCCAAAAATAGATGCAGCCAGCCCTCCCCATACTGCTGTTATTATTCCAGCTAGTGGGGTAGCATTAGAGGCTACAGCGAGTGATATTGCTAGTGGAATAGAGACAAGAGAGACTGTAAGCCCTGATTTCCAGTTTTCCTTTATTCTTTTTAATAAAATTTTGGTCATAATATCTTTCCCCCGCTGATTTTAGTATGTTTATATGTGCTTTCATTTTACTGCTTTGATTTTTACTTGGCAAGGTGAGTTACATATAATTTAAATAACACTTTAATTTTTTATGGTTAAGATAGAATTTATATTAATTATTTTTTTTGTTTTTATTAATAAATATTTTTATCTTGGCTGTACAGAAAGAGGCCCAGATACAAAATTATTTGCTGTTAGCTATTATCGGGAAAATATTCGAGCTGTTCCGGTAAGCCCTGATAAATTAACTGATAAAGATCTAGAAGAAGAATTTAGTCGTGATTATTTAGCTAAAATTACGATGTTGGATTTATCTGGTTGTATTCTGTTACGTGATATGGGGAATGTAAGATTACCTTCGAAGGTTAGAAATTTAGTTCTTCGTGGGTGTACTGGTATAATATTTCTTCCAAAGATGCCTTTTCTTTGTTTGCTAACTAGTCTAGATTTACGTGATATTTTGTATTTAACGGCTGGGATCCCTCCAGAAATTATTAATGGGGCTGCTAATGGTGATTCTGTTGATATTGTTAGGTTAGTTCGTCACCTAAAAATTAGAGGATGCACATACGACAGGGATACTTTAGATACTGATGAAGATGATTTTGGAATTTTTGGTCCGGACAACTGTAATTTTATGTGATTTTATTTGTTATAAAGACTAAAGTAATGTGCACCAGCGTGAGTGGGATTGGGATAGGGTGGCTGGTATTTTGCGTTTTATAGCATTGGCTATATTTTCTTTTGTACTGGTAATAAGTTTATATATTGTTCCTGAAAGTTGATCAAACTCCTCTGGCGTGTAAGAAAGTTTAAGTGTGCTAAAACCAACTGGATTGGTGTAATAAATTATAGTAGGAACTCCTGGTTGCCCATGAAATATCGATAGATGTTCTGAAATTACTTCAGGATGATCTAACAATGGGAATGGTAACCCGTGTCTATGCGCGTATATTCTTGCCATTTCAAGTTCCGGATAAACCCCAGTTGATGACTCTAATGATGGGTATAGCCCTGATGATTCAGTTACATCTGATGATGCATCACAGACTAAGATAATATCTGTTGCACGTTCTGGGTGTAGTAAAGGTGGGAATGGGTTATTAAAATCAAAGCCAGCATCAACAATCGTTAAATGTTCTTTTGTCCATGCTGGGCTTACTGGAAAATCTGGAAGTATTGGTAAATTAAAGGTAAAGTTATAAAAGTGTGAAGGTAAAAATCGCCAATGTGAAAGTTCTGCCTGTTTAATAATATATTCTGTTGCTTTGTAGATAATATCCCAAAGCCAGCGATGTGTTGTGTGTCTAGCTGCAAATTCTGAAATCAATAATAGTATATCTCCCCCACTTGCACAATATGGGCTGCCAAAAACCCCAAGGAAAGAACTTAAGGGTTTTTCTTGAAGAAGTGATGTGCAAATACCTGTATTAAATAAAGAGTCGAAAGAATAGGTGGGAATAAATCCCCCTATTAAATAATCTCCCATTGTGTAAGGTGTTGTTTCTAACCATTGGTATGGATAAACATCTGTGCACACTGTTGTAAAAATTGGTATAGGTGGTGGGACAGTTAAACTATCAAGAAATCTTGCGATGTCTGAGAGTTTAACACATTGTGCCCATTTGCCTATACTATCTACATCCCCCATAAGTCTGTCTACTATGATAGCTCCCCATAGATCAGCAGGGGTTATTTTTTTGTGTGTTAAATATATATTTTCAAGTGCTGCTAGTATTTGGTCTGTGTGAAGGGTTTCTATATTCCAGAATGGTCTGTTAACTCTAGCTTTTAGTTTTTGTGCAAAATCTCTAAGTGATATTGGTTGTTGGACAATCAGTGGCGCGAAAAGCCATGTTGATCCAGAAAGAGCTGCTGAGTATGTGATTGCTGGTAATAAACCTATATCTTCTAATGCTAGAAGAGCCCCTGAGTTATATATCATTGTTCTGTATCCACCACCACTTGTGCATAGAGCAACTCTTGGGTGATCTGTTTTAACTGGTGTACCTAAGAAATTAGAAAGGGCCGCTTGAGTATATTGAGATTTTCGGGCCAATAATATTTTTTCACTTACACTAAGCGCTGGTGAGCGGTTGACGTAAATAGCCTCCATTCCATAAATATAAAGTATAGAAAAGTAAATATTTATAAAAAATAAAATAAAGTACTTCACGATAAGCTCTTTATAAGTTATAAAATTAGAAAATTAATACATCTGAATACTATAATTGAGTAATCTAGCTACATGTCAATAGTTTGTTATACTAACAAAGTGTTACCAAGCTTACCCACCAGCCGAAGGCCGGCTGGTTATCAGTAGGGTTTTTTTTAAAGATTATAGATTTTTAAAATCTAATTTGTGAAAGGCTGTTTTTGGAACCTGTAGAGTTACTTACAGTGCAGGCAACTACTGAAGACTTTGTCCCTATCTTTGAGCCTAGCTCGTTTGATCAATACCTAGGGCAAGTAGAGGTCAAAGAAAAATTAAAAGTTTTTGTAGCTGCCTGTAAAATTAGAAATGAAGCGCTTGATCATATTCTTTTATTTGGGCCGCCAGGGTTGGGCAAGACAACACTGGCTAAAGTAATAGCAAAAGAGCTTGATGTTCCCTTTAGAATTACAAGTGCCCCTGTTATAGAAAGATCTGGAGATCTAGTTGCTATTTTAACCCAGCTTGCCCCTAAAGAGATTTTATTTATAGACGAAATTCACAGATTACCAAGCCATATAGAAGAGATTTTGTATGCAGCAATGGAAAATTTTTGTGTTGATGTAATTATAGGGCAAGGGGCTGGAGCAAAATCTATTAGACTTCCATTAAACCCGTTTACTCTTATTGGTGCTACTACTAAAACGTCTTTAATCTCTGGCCCGTTACAAACCCGTTTTGGTATTGTAGAACGTCTTGATTTTTATACACCTGAAGAGCTTTCACAGATTGCTTTACAAAATGCACAATATATGAGCTGCGCTTTACTTCCAGAGGCAGCCCTTATTATGGGAAAGAGATCGCGAGGGACTCCCCGTATTGTCAAAAGAATCTTAAGACGAGTTCGTGATTTTTCACAAGTGAATAATTTTTCTGTTATAGATACACCGGTCGTTGAGCATGCGTTAAGATTTCTGGGGATAGATGATGATGGTCTAAGTAAACTGGATCGTTCTTTATTAATATATATATTACGAGATTTTGATGGGGGGCCGGTTGGGCTTGAGACACTTTCTGCACTTACAGGTGAGGATAAAGAGACAATAGAAGACGTTTGTGAGCCATTTCTTATTCGAATGGGACTTTTGATTAAGACCCCCAGAGGGCGGCAGATAGTGCCCAAAAGAATCCCATTCTTGAGAAAAAAGCTTTTAGGGCAAGAGAGTAATATTATTTTACAAAAAGATTTATTTGATTAAAAATACCCCACTCTTTAAAAAGAGTAGGGTATTTAAGTGTGTATAAATATTAATTAGCTGTTGTGTATTTATAAAAAAGAGCTGAAAGTAGTCCACCAATAAATGGTCCAGTAAGATAAATAATAAGATACTTTAATGTTGCTGGTCCATTAATTATAAAATCAAAAAGGATTGGGCCAGTGCCTACTGCTGGATTGAAAGCCCCGCCTGAAGCACTACCAAACATTATTATTGTTGTAAGTGAAAGTCCTATTGCAAAACCATAAACAAAATTACCTTTGAGCTTTTCATTGGTTGCAACTGCAAGTACTGTGGCGCAAAGTACAAATGTTCCGAGTGTTTCTATAGTAATGGCACGAAACGTATCAATAGATGAGGCTGGAATTGTGCATAAAATTTTACCTGTTAAGTATCTGTTTAGTGCAGCAGCTATAAATGCACCAACTAACTGACTTAACATGTATGGAGCAAGTAGTTTTGTGTTTAGTTTACCCCTTAACCATACTGCTAGTGTAATAGCTGGATTATAGTGTCCTCCTGATATGTGCCCACCTATGTAGATCATAATGGCAAGCATAAGCCCTATAGCAATAGGTTGTCCAGACATAAGAATCGTTAGGACTAGAAAGAAGGTTCCAACGCATTCAGTAAGAAGCAGTGCAACCATAACTTCTCCTTTTGTTATAAAATTAAGTTATACTACCTTCTAGTTATATTTAGTGGGCTGGATTGTTCCAGCCCACTAATATTTACTTTTTAGTTTTGACAATAAGTTTTGTAATTACCTGATCTGTTGCAATTTTATTTACCGGTGTTAATAATGGTGTACGTCTAATTTCTATAGATAATTTTTTGAGATTTTCTTGTGCAGAGGCATCTGCTTTCTTAATAGAAAGTATTCTAGAAATCTTTTGATAAAAGAGATCTTGATCACTTGACAAGAATCTCTGTTGGCCAAGAGCCCATGCCATTACAGAAAGAAGTGCACCGATTTTATCTTTAAGTGGTAGGCTATCAGAAATAGCAGCAAGACGAACAGGAAGAGTTTGCCCTGCTGGTGTTGGTTGTGGTGTAACCTTGGCTGCAGGTTTAAACATAGCCTTAAGTTTATCAAGTGAAGATAAGAATGATTCTCTTTGGGGTTTAGTAATAAATCCTGTTTTAGTAATAAGAGATCGTAATTGTGATAGCCAATCACTTGCTTGTGGAGATGTTTTGTCTGTTTGTGCGATAGTGTCTCTAATTGCTTTGACAAATTTTTGTTTGTCTTCTTCTGATAATGTCGTTTTATTTGCCCAATTAAGAAGATATTTGAGCCTTGCTAGCTTATCACTAAACGATTTATCTTTGTTAATGGCACTAAGTTGATCTTCAATCTCTTTGGTAATAGTAGTTTTGGCTGAAATTGTGCTTTCAATAGCTTTGGTTAACTTTGCCCTTTGTGCGCTAGATATAAATGGAGATTGAGCGATAAGATCACGTAGCTTAGAGAGCCAGTTGGTAAGTTTAGGATCTTTAACAGAAGCACTTGAAAGAATAGTTTTTGTTTTTTGAGTAATTAATTTTTTATCATTTGCATTAAGATCTGCCGTTTGGGCCCATGTTAAAAGTTCAGAAAGTTTTTCTAGTTTTTCTTGAGGAGTCTTTGCTTTGTCTATAGTACTTAGTTTTTCTTTTAATGTTTGAGAAATTTCGTCTTTAGAAACAGCTGGTTTAACTGTAGAGGCTTTAGTTTTACCTTGAGCAACAGGAAGAAGAGTTGACTCTAGATATTTTTCTTGAGCAGGGGCAAGAAGTTTATCTTTTTTAGTGGTGGTAAGAAGAGAGACAAGTTTAGATTTAGAAGAAGAGTCTAGCTGGTCACTCTTTTGTGTAAGAGTTTGTAGAGCAATGGCAAGAGCATTTTTGGTGTCCTTATCAAGCTTCTTGCCATTATTAGCATTAACCAGAGTATTAAGTGCCTGGATAGCAGTATCTGGGTCTTGAGCTAAAATAGTATTAATATCTTCAACAGTAAGTTTTTTAGAAACAGCTGGTTTAACTGTAGAGGCTTTGGCTTTACCTTGAGCAACAGGAAGAAGCGTTGACTCTAGATATTTTTCTTGAGCAGGGGCAAGAAGTTTATCTTTTTTAGTGGTGGTAAGAAGGGAGACAAGTTTAGATTTAGAAGAAGAGTCTAGCTGGTCACTCTGTTGTGTAAGTGTCTGTAGCGCAAGAGCAAGGGCATTTTTGGTGTTATTATCAAGCTTCTTGCCATTATTAGCATTAACCAGAGTATTAAGTGTCTGGATAGCAGTATCTGGGTCTTGAGCTAAAATAGTATTAATATCTTCGACAGTAAGTTTTTTAGAAACAGCGGGTTTAATTGTAGAGGCTTTGGCTTTACCTTGAGCAACAGGAAGAAGCGTTGACTCTAGATATTTTTCTTGAGCAGGGGCAAGAAGTTTATCTTTTTTAGTGGTGGTAAGAAGGGAGACAAGTTTAGATTTAGAA
>Ga0233425_10001135_pt1 | contig 62052 bp, 43 predicted proteins | sample Watercolumn_Towu_2_FD_181712 | JGI IMG/M metagenome (GOLD analysis project Ga0233425, IMG submission 181712) | Freshwater microbial communities from Lake Towuti, South Sulawesi, Indonesia - Watercolumn_Towuti2014_140_MG | ecosystem: Environmental > Aquatic > Freshwater > Lake | place...
AGCCAGGGGCCGAACACTCAGGGGCCGAACGCTCAGGGGCCGAACGCTCAGGGGCCGAACACTCAGGGGCCGAACACTCAGGGGCCGAACACTCAGGAGCCGGGTACGAAAAAGCCGGGTACGAAGAAGCCGGGTACGAAGAAGCCCGGCGGGAAGGCCGTCCCCGGGCAAGGCTGGGTCGACGAGGTGGAGAAGCTCCCCGAGCCCGTGGAGACGAAGGAGTAGGCACATCCGCATCACGGGCCAATGGCACATCCGACGCATCGATCCTGGGTTTCACCCCGGGATCGGATCGGGCATCGCCACGGCCCCGGGATCTTGCCCCCCTACTTTCTGCCGCACTTCCCTGGATCGAATCGCTTGCCGGATGCCTTGCGGTACTTGACCTTGTTGACTTCGAGCCAGCCCGCGATGCGCTCCTTGTTCTGGAGGTAGACGCGCAGGGACTCCACAGGGGAGGCGGAGCCGGACTCGCGGGCCAGCTTCTTGAGACGGGCAATGTCCTGGTCGAGCAGTGCGATCTGCTCTACCAGGTCACAGCTCTGGCCGAAGATGAACTCCGGGCTCTGGAGATACTCGAGACGATCCCGGGTCACCTTCATCTGCTTCTCGACGTGCTCGATGGCCTTGCAGTTGGGCGACTCCGGGTTCGACGGGGCGCAGTGAGGGCGGTTGGCCTCGACCAGGAGGCCCCCGAGCGCCATGGCCTGGTCGAACCCGACGATGGTCCGGTCGTCCACATCCGACACATAGTAGCGGTTCCCGTCGTTGTACCAGTTCGAGGCCCGAGCCAACTCGTCGGCAGGGAGGTTGGGTACCAGCAGGCGGGCGATGTCCACGCACCGATGCCTGCAGACGTACTCGAACAGGTCGGCCATGGGGCAGAGCGAGTCTCCGCCCTGGAAGAACGCGGAAAGCCGCTCCAGCGTGGGTGCGCAGTCAGGGTCCGAGGACATGTAGCTGACCACCCGCCGCGTCATCGAGCACCCGTACTTGCGGGCCAACGCAGCGTGGTTGGCCAGGAATCCCCGGAGGTGCTCCGCCTTGTTCCGCCGAGCCATGTTGGAGAACCACTGCTCGGTCAGCCGGTCGAGAACGTCGACGGATTCGCAAACAGACTCCGGAGCTTTGGCCGCGCAGGCGTCGGCCGTGTATGCCCTCACCCGGGTCAGGAGCGTGAGCATCCGCTCGGACTGTGCGGGCGGCGATTCCTCGAAACGGGAGGTCGTCATGCCCCGGGCTCCCCTCGCCACGTCCACAGGCGACATGAGAGGCAGGAGCAGCTCCACCACCTCGACGCACCCCCGGTCGAGGGCCGTGGTCAAGAGGTCGGGCTCGATGCACGCCTGTACCCCCACGTCCAGCAGGATCCGGAACACCCCGGCACGACAATCATCGCTGTCGAAGCTCCGGGCCGCCGGGTTCCATGCCCTGGCGCACGGCAGCCCCTTGAGCAGATCCGGGTACCTCCGGGCGAGGTCTTGGAGCAGGGACATCTGGCCGGTCCTGGCGGCCAACTCGAACTGGCGCTCGACTTCCCGGGCATCCAGGGGCTGGAGCGTACCGTCGGCTGCCGGTACCAGCGGGCTCAGGATCACGGTGCGCAGCGTCTCGATGCACTGGTCCGACACGTCCACCGGCTCGGTGCGGGACGCAAACCCCGCGGCCGCCACGTGGACGAAATGCCGCCCCGGTGCGAACCACCACGTCAGGGGACACGAGTAGGCCGGACCCGCGATCTCCGTGCCGATATGCACCTGCGCCTCCTTCGGGTCGCAGGCGATGGTGACCTTGCGGTGCGTGTCGATGAGCGCAGTCTGGACTTCCTGGAGACGGGCCCGCGTCTTGGTGGCCTCTCCCGGCTCCTTCTTGGCCACGAAGAGGGTCAGGTGGTGCCACGCCTCCGGAAGCTTGCCCTGCTGCGCGTAGGCGAGCCCCAGCGCCCGATGCACGCTGGGCCGGTGCTGCTCCTCGATGAGGGGAAGAACGGACAGCCAGACCGCCATGGCCTCGTCGACCTGACCGGCCTTGGCCATGTCCACGGCAGCATTGAACCGGCTCCTGGGGTCATCCTGGGCAAGGGCAGGTGAGCGGAACAGCAGGAGAACCAGGAGCAGACCAATGCACCGGCGACCATCGACCATCGACCATCGACCATTCGATTGGGCCGCGGTCACACCGAACCACATCAGTCCTGCTTACCTTCCATCCGCTTGTAGATGCCCTCGACGATCTCCTTGACCTTCTTGTGGACGTCCGGGAAACGGACGGCCCAGGTATCGTCGAACTCCCACTCGAGGTTCTTCTGGATGCGGGCGATGGCATCCTTGGGGGAGTACTTGAGGTTGTAGAGCATCCGGGCACGCTCCGTGACCTCGCGCACGAACATCTCGTCCGACCGCACCTTCATCTGCGCGTTGAACGGGGCCGACAGGTTCGAGTTGAGGTAGTCGAATTCTTCCGCCATTTCACCCTCCATCGACCACGCAAGCTACTCCATCCCGTCGGCCTCTGTCAAACAGAAGTTGGCCCCGGCCGCCAGGTGTTCGCGTTCAAGATGCGCTCTCATCCGGCCTCCCCCGCCACGTCCAGAGCAGGTTGGCGAAGAAGTTCCAGAACATGGCAACGCAAATCCCGATGGCCCCTGCCGCCAGATCATCGATGTTGACCGTTCCGGCAATCGGCAACGTCACCGGGCCGAAGAAGACCAGCCCCCCCGAATCGAGTGCCCAATTCAGGGAGGAGAAGACCCCCTGGTTGATCGCAAAACCGACGAAACACACCCCGTGGAACCGCACCAGCCGCTTCTGGAAGGGCACCTGCCGGCGAAGGTCGGCAAACGTCCACAGGTCGTTGAACAGGAAGTTGGTGAGGATGGACATCTCCACCGAGAACGCATAGGCCAGGTTCCGGCTCCAAAGGTCGTCGAGCAACCCGAGCCCTCGCGTCAGGAGCGCGTAGATCCCGAGGTTCACGACGACGCCGCTGCCGCCCACCACCCCGAACTTCAAGAACCTCACGAGCAGGTCTCGGGTGCGAGGGTTCATGTCAGCCTCTTCAACGCATCCAGCGCGGCAGCAATGTCCTGCTCGTCCACATCGAGGTGAGTGACGCACCGGATTACGTCCGGCTCCACCGCAGAGGTCCGGATTGAGGCCTGCTCGAGGCGGGCGGCAAGGGCCTCGGCCTGCGGATACCGGAAGTAGACCATGTTGGTCTCGACCCGGTTGGTCACGGGCAACCCCAGGGCCTCGAGCCCGTGGGCCAGGACCCGGGCATTGCGGTGGTCATCCGCCAGCCGCTCCACGTGGTGCTCCAGCGCATGGAGGGCCGCTGCGGCCACGATCCCCGCCTGTCGCCAGCTCCCGCCGAGCATGTGCCGGTAGTGCCAGGCCCGCTCGATGTCCTGCCGACTCCCCACCAGGGCCGAGCCCACCGGTGCGCCAAGCCCTTTGGAGAAGCAGACCGATACCGTGTCGCATGCCGCGGCATAATCCCGCATGGAGACCCCGGTGGCCACCGATGCATTCCAGAGCCGGGCCCCGTCCATGTGTACCTTGAGCCCGCTCGAATGGGCCAGCTCCGCCAGGGCCTTCACCCGCTCCACCGGATAGATCGTCCCGCCCCCCCGGTTGTGAGTATTCTCGAGCAGCAGGGCGGTCTGGCGCGGCCTGTAGTACGCCGGCTGGTAGAGCACCCGGGCCACGTCCGCAACCTCGAGGATCCCCCGCTCTCCCCGGACTCCCTTGAACACGGCCCCGGCAAAGGCACCGGCACCGCCGGCCTCGTAGTAGATCGGGTGCGCCTCGGATTCGATGACCAGCTCGTCGCCGGGCTCGACCCGGAGCCGGATGGCCAGGATGTTGGCCATGGTTCCGGTCGGAACGTAGAGCGCCGCCTCCTTCCCGAGCAGCGCCGCAACCCGGGCTTCCAGGGCCAGCACCGTGGGGTCCTCGTTGTATACCGTGTCGCCCACCTCGGCCGCAGCCATGGCAGCCCGCATGGCAGGCCCCGGGCGCGTGACGGTGTCACTTCTCAAGTCGATGAGCCGAGTCATGAAATCTCCGTGGATGGTCCGGATGTCAGTCCTTGATGCGCCAGAGCGAGAGGGTGCTGCCGCCCGCGTTGTACTCGAACCAGGCGGCATAGAGCCAGTCGTCGGCCCGGCAGAAGCCGACCACGCCGGTCTTGTCCGAAGTGGCCGGCAGGCCGAAGGCAAGCGGTTCGGCAGTTGTGTCGGCATCCGCAGAAGCGGCATAGACCGGGGCCTTGTCGCCCGCAGCCGAGTATCCGAGCACGATGGTCTCTCCGTCGTGGAGCCAGGCGGTCGGCTCGACTGCGGGGAAGCCCTCGACCACGGTCCACTTGGTCTGTGCATCCGCCACGTAGTGGACCCACTTCTTCACCCCCTTTTCCGATACCCGGAACCAGAGGGCCATGCGGTCATCCTTGCCGTAGATCTCAGCGACCACACTGTACGGCTGCCCGTCCTTCTCGGCCACGTAGTCGGGGAACGCGGGGCAGGGGTTCCACGGCGAGTCGGCCGTGCCGTTCGCATCGTTCTCGTAGCACACGGTCCCCAGGGCGCCGGCCGCGTTGGCCAGCAGCAGAACCTTCTCGCCGGCCACCAGGAACCCCATGCCGGTCTCGATCAGCCGGGGACCGATGGCCGCAAACCCGCCGCCGCCGATTGCCCCCGTGTGGACCAGGTATTCCGCGGTGGACCAGTCCTTGCTCAGCGTGTAGATGGTGCCTTCCCGCGTCAACAGGTTGCGGATCTCCAGGTTCTCGAACGCAAACCCGAGGTCGGTGGCCTGCCCCGCTGCATCGACGCTGACCAGCGAGGCCGTGCTGTTGGGACCACCGTACTGGGCAACGAGCACCTGGGAATCGAGCACCGCAATCAGCCCGATCCCGTCGTAGACATTCTCGAACCCGGTTATCCCGTCCGACTGCCACACGTAGAGCCCCTTGGAGACGGCCCCCTCCACGTCGGCAACGACCTGGGTCGCATTGCAGCCGAACCCCCGGACCTTGGTGATCCCCTCGATCCTGGCCACCTCGATCTCCTTCCACTGCTTCTTGATCGGTGGTGCCACGGTCTCCAGGACTTCGCCCGCCACGTCCGCCACTGCGGAGTCGACCACGTCCGCCCCATCTCCACCGTCTCCGCCGCCACACCCGAAGAGAGCCAGCGCCGCCGCCAGCGCCGCCCCCGGAATCCCCCGAGTCATGTGGGCATCCCTCCTCAGAGATCGTTGACGCAATCCATGTACACCGTGAAGCAGATCCCCATGAGCGAATCCTGGATGCACTGATCGGTGGGGAACATCGTGCACTCGGCCACGATGCAGTCGATCAGATCCTGGTACATCTGCTGCGCCTTGGGCGATGTCGCGCCGAAGCAATCGTCCTGGCAGCCGGCATCCCCCTCGGGACAGTTCGCCAGGCAGTCCAGCAGCCCGGAACAGCCCAGCTTGGTGCTCTTGACGATGCACTTGCCTTCCGACGAGCAGTCGGTCTTGTCCGGCGCGCAGGTGGGGCAGGGGCAGAAGCCGCACACGCCGAAGCAGCCGTCACTGCCGCACTCCTTCCCCTCGCAGCTCGGGTAGCATTGGTTCGTGCACTCGCCCGTGGGGCTGCAGAAGAGCCCTGGAGGACAAGCCCCGCATGTCCCGCCGCACCCGTCCGGACCGCAGAGCTTCCCCGCACACGCCGGCTGGCACACCCCCTGGCACTGGCCGAACGGAGAGCACTGGTAGCCCAGCGCACACTCGCCGCACGTCCCGCCGCACCCGTCCGGACCGCAATCCTTGCCCGTGCATTGCGGCTTGCACTGGCAGAGCCCGTCGGTGCAGGCCATGTTGAACGGACAACCACCGCAGCTCCCGCCGCAGCCGTCGTCGCCGCACTGCTTGCCCGCGCAGACCGGGGCGCAGTGGAGGTGGCACTTGAAATCCTCTCCGCAGGCGTGGTCCGGCGGACACAGGGCGCACTGCCCGCCACAGCCGTCATCTCCGCAGTCCTTGCCCTCGCAATCAGGAACGCACGGAGGGGGCAACTCGACCAGGTCCTCGACCGGAACGACCTCGGCCGATACCTCGCCGACCACTTCCGCCGGAATCTGGAAGCACTCGAGCTCGACGCACTCCAGCGTGCAGACCTCCTGGAGCACCCACACGCGACCCTTGTCTGGAGTCACCTCGCAGATGAGCAGGGCCTCCTGCTTGCCCGACGCATCCACGCCGCAGGCCTGCTCCCCTGCGAACTTGCAGACCTGATCCTGCTGCGGAGTCCCCGGGGCCGGACCGTCCGAGGGCGAGGAACAGGCAACAGCCCCTCCCAGCAGGGCAATCGACGCCAACGCCGCAAAGCAATGTCTCGTCATGGTTCCTTCCCCAAGCAGTCGAACTCCTCGAGCACCGACCGGGGCCGGACAGGCAGCTCCCCCGCATCGAACGGCGATGGAGCCGTGCCCGTGTCCTGGTACCGGCGAATGATCTCGCACACCTCGTCCCATCGCTCCAGGTGGATGTCCACCAGGGCCGGGTCGAAATGCTTGCCCCGCTCCGCCTCAATGGTCTGCCGGGCCATTTCCAGCGGATACGCACTCTTGTAACAGCGCCGCGTCGTGAGGGCATCAAATACGTCCGCCAGGGCCACGATGCGGGCCTCGAGCGGGATGTCTCTGCCGGACAGGCCGTACGGATACCCTCGACCATTGAACTTCTCGTGGTGGCACAACGCGATGTTCCGGGCCATGGCATCCGAGCGGGCCAGAGTCAGCATCTCGTACCCCATGATCGTGTGCCGCTTCATCACGTCGAACTCGGCCTGAGTCAACGGCCCCGGCTTCTTGAGCACCTCGTCGGGGAGCCCCACCTTGCCCACGTCGTGCAGCGATGCGAATCGACGGATCCGGACGATGGCATCCCCCGGAAGCCCCGCCCCCCGGGCAATCAGCTCCGAGTAGGAACAGACCCGCAACAGGTGCATCCCGGTATCCGTGTCGTTCAGCTCATTGGCCTTCTCGAGCGCGGCCACCACACCCAGCGTCGTGTTCTCGAGCTCCAGCGTCCTTTCCTGGACCAGGGATTCCAGGTGGAGCTTCTCGTCGGACAGGAGCAGGTTCGAGCTCTCGATCTGGTCCCCCAGCAGCTTGATCCGCAGCAGGCTTCGGACCCGGGCCCGCACCTCCATGGGATGGAACGGCTTCCCGATGTAGTCGTCGGCCCCGGTATCCAGCCCCGTGACCTTGTGCTGGATGTCGTCCAGCCCCGTGACCATCACGATGGGAAGACGGGCGTATCGTGGAATCCTGCGCACCTCGCGCACCACGTCGAAGCCCGACAGCCCGGGCATCATCACGTCGAGGAGCAACAGGTCCGGAGGATCCTTCCCCTCGTTGAGGAACTCGAGCAGCGACATCCCGTCCTTGAACGCATGGACACGGTACGCGTCGGCCTTCAGCGTGGCCTTCATGATGAAGAGGTTGTTGTCCTCGTCATCCGCCACGTACAAGACCGGAATCTTCTTTTCGGTCAGGCTCGCTTCCATTGCGCCGCCCCTCCCTGGGGATGCCTGCCGGACGACCGGACTGGAACCTGTCATGCCGATCTCGTCGCAGCACATACCGCGGGCAGAGTGTACTTCGCATCCTGCTGTTTGGCCACAGAAAAGAACGGTGCCGCAGTCAACCCCGGAGCACCCCCGGCGGCACCGGAAGCGTTCTTGGGACCTGCGGCCCCTACGTCACAGCGCCAGCAGCCATTGCTGGAAGAGCCCGGGGTTGTTCTTGTCGTCGACCGACTCCACCGCCACGTCGAGCACGATCCTGTGGGTCCCACGATCCCGGGCCACCCGGGTGGCCTTGCCCACGATGAACACCGGCCCGGAACGCACCCCGACGGTCAAGGCAGCCTCGACCAGGATGCGGTCCCCCACTTCCGGACGCGTCCTCTCCAGGACGACGAGCAGGCCGCTCTCGTCCGCCAGCCGCACCATCCCTTCTGTCACCTCACCCCGGACCGCCACGGAAACGGGGATGCGGGCCGGCTTGCGCCTCTTCATCTCCTGCTTCCAGCGGGCCGCGTCATCCTGGGTCAACCCGTTGGACGTGGCCTCGTCCAGAGTGATCGGCTGTGTGACCACCTCCCCCGGCCCGAACCGGTCCATCCGCAGCATGGCCGCCGCGTCCATGGACAGCTCCTTGCGCATTCCCTTGGAACGGGATGCCTCATCCCCGGACGGGACCAGCTTGACCTCCAGATACTGGGCCTTGGGAAGGAATCCCTGGGCAAACTTGACCCCGTAAAAGGCCTCCGCCTCCTCCAACTCCTGCAGCTTGTTGGGCGGCAACGGATCCACGGACCCCGCCTCGAAGTCGTAGATCACAGGCCCCTTCAGCTCCGATTCCGCCCATGCACCGGTCTTGTGCGGGTCGATCAGGAGGTGAAAATGCTGGTCCAGGAAGGCGCGCAACCGAAGGACGCCGAAAGCACAGACAGCCTTTCGCCAGAGGATCCCTATCCCCACACGGGGCAGCTCACGACAGTGCTGCACGCGGGCAAGGAGGAAGACCGGCTGATCCCGTTCGAACGGGTCGTGAACGGTCAACACCAGCGTGGACCCGGGACGCACCCGCTCCGTGGTCTCCAGGTAGGCCCCACCGGGCCCCTGGTCCACGCTGGCCACCCGCATCTCCCCCCCCCCGGGGCCTGTCCCTGTAAACAGAGTCCCTCCGGGAAAACGGGGGAATCGTCGTCGTTCCTGCTCGCTCAAGCTGCCTCCGAAGTTCAAACGCCGTCATCACTATAGTACAGGCCATATTTCCGGAGCAACTGCCGCAGATGCTTGCGGTCGACATCGGCCAAACGCGACGCTGCCGAGATGTTGCCGCCGCATCGCTCCATCAGGCCGGCCAGGTACGATTCCTCGAACTCCGCAACGGCCAGATCCTTTGCCTGTTTGAAGGGTTGGGAGGCGAGATCCCCCCTCCTAGCCTCCCCCGATGGGGGAGGTCGCAGTGCCGAGGCAAGATCCCCCCTCCTAGCCTCCCCCGATGGGGGAGGTCGCAGTCGCTGAGGCAGATCCGTAGTAGGCACTGCGGCCGCCCCACGTGGGGGCGGCGCGAGGGGCCCCGCCCCGAGCGGTGGGGGCATCTCCGCACCCAGCCCACGCACAGCGGTCTCCTCCCCCAGCGCAATGGCCCGCTCGACCAGATTGACCAGTTCCCGCACGTTGCCCGGGAACGGATACCTCGCCAACGACTGGGCAAAGGTGCCCGACAACGACTTCCCGGGGCATCTGGATGCCAGGATGTGCTCCACCAGCAGCGGGATGTCCTCCCGCCGCTCCCGAAGCGGAGGCAGGTACACAGGCACCACGGCGAGCCGGAAGAACAGGTCCGCGCGGAACCGTCCTTCCGAAACCTCGGCCTGCAGGTTCCGGTTCGTTGCCGCCACGACCCGGATATCGAGCGGAATGGGCCGGTTCGAACCGACCCGGCGCACTTCCCGGGCCTGGACCACCCGCAGCAGCCTCGGCTGGAGGTCCTGCGGAAGCTCCCCGATCTCGTCGAGGAACACGGTCCCCCCGTGCGCCATCTCGAACAACCCCTTTCGCCCGGTCAGGGCACCGGAGAAAGACCCCTTTTCGTGACCGAACAGCTCGCTCTCCAGGAGATTGGCAGGAATGGAGGCGCAATCAACGACCACGAACGGCGAATCCGCCCTGTGCGAGCGGTCGTGCAGCACCCGGGCAAGCACCTCCTTGCCAGTCCCGGTCTCCCCCTCGATGAGCACGGTGGCATCGGTCCGGGCCACCTGCTCGACCAGGTGGTAGAGCTGCCGCATGGCCGGTGACTTCCCGACCAGGCCGTCCATCCGTTCGAGCGAAGACGGCTCGAGGTTGAGCACCTCCTCGCCCGCCTCGAACCGCACCTTGGTGCCCCCCAGGTCGAGCACGCACCCCGGCACCAGGAACGCCTCCCTCACCCGAACCCCGTTCACCCACGTCCCATTCGTGGAATCGAGGTCGCGAACGGCGTACGCATCTCCCAGCCGGACCACGTGCGCATGAAATCGGGAGACGGTCTCCCCTGCCACGACGAAGTCATTCTCCGGACTGCTGCCGAGAGTCACGGTCTGGGTCACGAAACGCCGGATTCCGGTCCCTTCAACCTGCAGTGTGAACGCAGGAAGCCGGTACAGCGTCCGACCAGCGAGTGGCCGGGTCCCGTCGTCATCCCACCTGGAGTCGTTCACGTGGTCTGTCTCTCGCGGTCGCTACTGGATCGGGTCCGTAATGGTGAAGTCCTTGCCTGTGACAGCCTGCCCGTCGTTGACGGTGATTCCCGTGGGGTTTGCAGTAGTCAAGTAGGCGCCGAAGTAGTCCCCCGCCTTCGGTCCGCCCGTCGCCTGAATGTCGTCCCCCTTGTCGAAGAGGGCCTGGACGTAGTACGTGCCTTTCGAAAGGTTGGAGAACTTGTACGTGTAGGGCAGCGACGCGATCGGCTTGTACTTGATGGGAGCACCGGCCGGCGTAGCCTGGGGCGGCTTGGTGCTCGAGAGCGTCAACGTGATCGAGTCGCTCGCCGTGTACTGGCCGGCGAACGAGACTTTTCCTTCGATGCTGCCCGTACCCGCCGGCGTAGCAGGGGGAAGGGCGATGTCGACCCCGGTGGTCACCTTGTTCGCCACCACCGTCACGGGGCCGCTGTAGGCCTTGCACGAGTCCACGCTCGCGTTGTCGCCGACATCGAACGTAGCGGCAACATAGTAGGTTCCGGCCTTCTCGATACCGAGCGTGTAGTCGAAGGGGAACGTCGCGCCCTTCTTGTTGGTGGACCCGGCCGGCTGAGACGGCGGCACCTTGCAGTCGGTAACCGGGGCCGTGTAGGCAATGACCATGAGGAAATCGTTGGCGGTGCCGGTTCCGCCGTAGGTGATCGTGCCGGATATGCCGGTGCTGCTTTCGACGACACACTTGGAGGAGCACCCGTCGCCGTCCTTGTTGTTGCCGTCGTCGCACCCTTCGCCGGCGTCCTTGACGCCGTCGCAGCAGCACGGGCTGGGGTTGCAGCACCATTGCGGATCCTGGAACTTGCAGTACTGGTTGCAGTACTCCCCCTTGGTGTTCGGCATTCCGGGCGGATCGCACTCTTCCAGGTTCTTCGGGTCGACTACGCCGTTGCCGCAGATGCCGACCTGTCCCCCCGGATCGGTGCAGTCGTAGTTGCAGGTATCGCCATCATCCACGCCGAACTCGCAGACGTTGGGGATGCCTTTGAGACACCCATCGTCGCACTGCTCCGTTCCCTCGACCTTGCCGTTGCCGCACAAGGGGTCTGAGGTCTCGACCATGCAGGTCGAAGAGCACCCGTCTCCGTCGATCTTGTTGCCGTCGTCGCACTGCTCGCCCGGCTCGACCGACTTGTTGCCGCAGACGCCCAGCTTCTTGCAGCTTGCATCGCAACCGGCAGACGGGTTCGGTGGGTCGCACTCCTCCGGCGGCTCGACCTTGCCGTTGCCGCATACCGCTGTCTCCTTCAGGCAGAACATCGAGCAGCCGTCCCCATCCTTGGTATTGCCGTCGTCGCACTCCTCGCCCGGCTCGAGCAGGAAGTTGCCGCACACCGCCAGGTTGGCGAGCTGGCACTGGTCGTCACAGATGCTCGGTGCCGGGGGATCGCACTGCTCCGGTGGCTGGACCACGCTGTCACCGCAGACGCTGGGCGGCGGGCAGTTCGGGTTGACCGTGCCCGGGGTACCATAGTCGCCACTGGTCATGGTCATCGTTGCGGCGCACCAGTTGGTTCCCACGTCGTTCTTGAGGTGCTCCATGGCCGTGGTGTTCAGGCTGAGCGAACGCCCGGGGATGTCCGGGAACGCCGCATCATCATAGGCCACCGTGTCGATCATGGTGCCGTCCGGCGCCTTCAGCACCACCGCATCCGCCCCGTTGCCCAGTGTGAAGTTGGCATACTGGTACGCGACCGTGACGTTGCCGTTGGTGGCCTTGTCCTTGTTGATCCCCAGCACCAGGTTCTTGGCCGATTCGATGTTCAGGGTTCCGCCGTTGTTGATGGTGTGCGTGTCGGTCCCCTTGTCCGCGATGATCCACCCCTGGAGGTTGATCGTGCTGCCCGTCATGTTGCGGATTTCGAACCACTCGCCGCTCAGGTCCGCGATCATCTTGGGATCCTTCATGATCTCCGTGATGATCACGTCGCCGGGATTGTAGTTCGATGCCGGGCAGTCCGCGGGGCAGTTGGCATTGCTTTCGGTGGGGGGCTCGCACTTGCCGTTGCCGCAGACGGGCTGCGCGGTTTCGCAGGCATCCACGATGTTGTTCTTGTTCGCGTCCTTGTCCGCTGGCAACCCGGGTTGCGGGTAGTACAGAACGATGAGGACTTCCAACTGGATGTCCACGACGTCCGTGGCCCCGCTGCAGTTCAGGTCGGCAGCGGTCGGGCTGGACAGACAGGCCGGGGCCTGCGGGTTGAGTGCGGTGAGCACGGTGCACTGGATGTCCGAGACATCAACCGAGCCGTTGCCGGTCACGTCTCCGGGCAACCCGGCAACCGCCGTGCTGCTCAGGCCCAACGTGAGCACCAGGACCAGAATCCCCAACAGACTACTCAGCTTCATGGTCTTCCTCCCCCTATGGCTTTGAAGTGACCAGCACCCCGTTCTGCAATGTCACGGTCAGCGAATTGGCTTGGGCATCCGTGCCCTTCATGTCGGTCAGGTTCACCTGCACCGGAGAACCGGCGGAGATGGTCTGCGACAGCTTGAACACGATGTCGAGGACGTCCGCGCTCCCGGTGACCGAGCCTCCCGACAGGTAGGCTTCAGTGATCGCCTTGGGCGGAACCTGCCCGTAGTAGATGGCAGCGGACACGCTCCCCGCCCACTGCCCCTTGGGCGGGGCCACGCTCAGCGTGTGACCCGAAAGGAGGGCATTGAACTGGTCGCACATGTCCAGCCCTCCGAGCAGGCAAGAGAACTTCTCCATGGATACCTTGGCCGAATCGTACGCGACCTTGAACTGGATCCCAGTGGCCTTGGGCGACGTGTTGCTCGCCGCCGCCACCTTCAGCTTGCAGTTGACCGTGGTACCGGAATTCCCCGACAGGGAGCACCAGGCGGTCTGGCAGGCACCGCAATCGCCCGGACAGGTCGAGCAGGTCTCCGTGCCGTTGCACTTGGCGTCCCCGCACACCGGGCACGCGCCACAATCGCCCGGGCAGGTCGAGCACGTTTCCGTGCCGTTGCACTTGGCATCCCCGCAAACCGGGCATGCTCCGCAGTCCGCAGCGCAGGTCGAGCAGGTCTCCCCGTTGTCGCATGCGCCGTTGGGGCAGCAGGCACCGCAGTCGGCCGGACAGGTGGCGCACGTCTCCGTGCCGTTGCACAGCGCATCCCCGCACTTGGGGGCAACCGCTCCGGCCGCAGTCACCAGCAACCCGCTCTGGAAGGTGACGGTCAGCGAATTTGCGTTCGCATCGGTCCCTTTGAGGTCGCTGAGAATCGGCTTGACCGGGGTCTGGGCCGAGATGTTCGTCTTGAGCTTGAACACCAGGTCGAGCATGTCCGCGCTGCCCACCACCTGCTGGCCGTTCAGGTAGGCCTCGGTGATCGCCTTGGGCGGCACCGCACCGTAGTAGATCGCCACGGACACGGACCCTGCCCAGGAGGCCTTGGCCGGTGCCACACCAATGGCATGACCGGACAGGAGGGTGTTGAACTGGTCACACATGTCGAGGCCGCCGGCCATGCAGGAGAACTTCTCGAGGCTCACGTTGGCATTGTCGTAGTTGAGCTTGAACTGGACCCCCGTGGCCTTGGGGCTCGTCCCGTTTTCCGCAGCGAGCTTGAGCTTACAGGAGATGGTGGTTCCGCTGTTGCCGGACAGCTCGCACCAGCCGGCCGGCGGGCAGGCACCACAGTCGCCCGGGCAGGTGGTGCAGGTCTCGGTCCCGTTGCACTTGCCGTCCCCGCACGACGGACAGGCACCGCAGTCGGCCGAACAGGTCGAGCACGTCTCGCCGTTGTCGCACAGTCCGTTGGGGCAGCAGGAACCGCAGTCCGCGGGGCAGGAGCCGCAGGTCTCAGTCCCGTTGCACTTGGCGTCTCCGCACACCGGGGCCACGGCGCCGGTCGAGGTCACCATCAGCCCCGACTGGAAGGTGACGTTGAGCGAATTCGCACTGGCGTCGGTCCCCTTGAGATCCGTGAAGTCGGGGGTCACGGATGCTGCCGCAGCGATGTCCTGCTTCAGCTTGAACACCAGCTCGAGGACGGATGCATCGCCGGTGACGGTCCCTGCATTGAGGTAGGCTTCCGTGATCGCCTTGGGAGGCACGTTGCCATAGTAGATGGCCACCGAGATGCTCCCGGCCCACTGCCCCTTGGCCGGGGCGACTGAGAGGGTGTGCCCCGTAGGCAGCGTGTTGAACTGGTCGCACATGTCCATTCCGCCGCCGGTGAGGCACGAGAGCTTCTCGAGCCCGACCTTGGCGTTGTCGTACGCCACCTTGAACTGGACGCCCGTTGCCTTCGGGCTGGCCTGGTTTTCCGCAGCCAGGGTGAGCTTGCACGCTATCGTGTCCCCCGACTTGCCCGACAGCTTGCACCAGCCGTCAGGCGGGCAGGCGCCGCAATCCTGGGAGCAGGCCCCGCAGGTCTCGTCTCCGCTGCAGATCCCGTCGCCGCAGACCGGAACGCACGGGCCGCAGTCATCCGGACAGGTGGTGCACGTCTCTCCGTCGTCGCAGACTGCGTTGGGGCAGCACGAACCGCAATCCTGCGGGCAGACGGCACAGGTCTCACCGAAATCGCACGAGCCGTTGGGGCAGCACGGACCGCAATCCTGCGGGCAGAGCTGGCAGTTCTCCGCCGCATCCCCCCAGATGTCCGTGTCCGACTGGCAGACCTGGTCGTTGCACTGGGGAGGGCACACTCCGCAGTCCTCGGGGCAACCCTCGCACCCTTCGTCCTTGGCGCAGAGGCTGTCACCGCAGACTGGGCTGCACGAGGGGTTGTCGGCCCCGGGGCTGCCGTAATCGCCGCCTCCGAACACGACCGGAGCGGAGCACCAGTTCTCACCCAGGTCGTTCAGCTCGAAGTCGTACTTGTCGAAGTCCAGGGTCAGGGAGCGGCCGACATCGTTCGGGAACGCCACGCCGTTGTCGTACGCGACCTGGTCGACCTCGACCGAGCCGGACATCAGGATGATCTCGTCATCCTTGTTGGACAGGTTGTAGCCCGAGTACACGTAGAACGCTTCCACACCGCCGTTCAGGTCCACGTCACCGCTCTTGGCCAGGATCACGTGGGTCTCGGCCGGCACGACCACGCCGCCCGCCTTGTAGATCCGGTGTTTGTCCACGCCGGCATCTTTGATCTCCCAGGCATTGATGTCGATGTCGGACTCGGTCATGTTGTAGAGCTCGAACCACTCGCCGACGGAATCGTCGACGACGGCCGGGTTCTTGAGGATCTCGGTCACGATGATGTCGCCGGGCTGGGCGGGGGCAGGCTCGATCTTGCACATCTCGTCGCAGCCGTCATCTGGCTCGAGGTTGTCGTCGTCGCACTCCTCGCCCGCTCCCTCGTCGAGCTTGCCGTCACCGCAGGACGGGGGGGCGCAGCAGTCGTCCGGGCAGCTCTCGCAGGTCTCGTCGCCGCTGCACGTCCCGTCCGGGCACACCACGCACTCCCCGCAATCCGACGGACAGTTCTTGCAGTCCTCCTTCTCGGCCTGGCACTCGCCGTTGCCGCAATCCTCGTCCGGACACGTGCCGCAGTCGTCGGGGCAGCTCTCACAGCTCTCCGCCTTGTCGCCGAACTCATCCCCGTCCTCGCATTTGCCGTTGGGGCATTCCGGGCAGGCACCGCAATCGGCCGGGCAGTTCTGGCAGTCTTCCTTGTCCTCCTGGCACGTCCCGTTGCCGCAATCCTCGTCCGGGCACTTGCCGCAGTCATCCGGGCAGCTCTCACAGCTCTCCGCCTCGTCGCCGTACTCCTCCCCGTCCTCGCAATCGGCATTGGGGCAGACCGGCGGACAGATCCCGCAATCGGCCGGGCAATCGCCGCAGGTCTCCTCCCCCTCGCACTTCCCGTTGCCGCAGCACTCGCCGCAATCGCCGGGGCAGTCGGTGCACGACTCCTCGCCCGTGCACTGCCCGTCCCCGCACTCATCCTTGCACTCCCCGCAGTCCGCAGGGCAGGTCTTGCACGTCTCCTTGGCCTCGGGATCGCACACCTGGTCCCCGCACGGAAACTCCACGGCCTCCAATTCGCCGACTGCGCCGTCACCGACCTGCGCATCGACTGGAACGTCGCCCGCCAGATCGCCGCCGGCCGGACCGCCCGTGGAACAGGAAACCGCCAGGAGCAACGAGAATACAGCCAGGAATCGCATGTTCATCCGATCCTCCCCGAGAGCCGATCAGAGTCCAACCCTTCGAAGGGTGCCACGACCCACTTGCCTTTTCAAGTTAAAGCCGTCGCGCATTCGACGCGTTGCACGTCGATTTCCCCCTTGGCTTTTTTGTCCGAAGTGCGCTAAGTTCACGGCCGAAGTGAGCCGCATGAACGCCACGGAGGCCGAGATGAAGGGAGTCGAGATCGTCAAGTCGCTGGGCCAGGAGCTGGACATCGTCCTCAAGGACGTCGCCATCGAGCACATCGTGAAGGGCGTGCAGGTCCTGAGCCGGGCACTCTATATCCGCTACTTCAAGGGATACCGCCTCCAGGTCGCGGGGAAGCGCCGCGTCCGGGAGATGATCGACAACGAGATCAAGGGCAAAGACAACGAGGAGCTGGCACAGCTCCTCACCACCCTCTGGAACCGGACCAACGGGCGGCTGTACCACGCCATGTACAACAAGGTCCGTACCATCAACGAGGAGGTCGACAAGATCGTCCGCATCGAAGACGATGCCGCCCGCGTGTTCCTCGACGAGCTGCTGGAGTCGTACGACAAGGACCGGCTCTACCTCTGCATCCTCCTCAACGAGGTCAAGTTCTCCAGGGAAGTCATCAAGGAGAAGCTCGACAAGGACGTCCCGTTCGAGGTGTGGCCGCCCGAACCTCCCCCGGCCGATGAAGAGGAAGAGGCCGCGGCCGCTCAGCCTGCCGCTGCGGAAGGAACCCCCGAAGCATGACCCCGTCAACCGCGACCTGTCGCCTGCTGCTCGTCGGGTTGCTGCTCCTGAGCTGTGCAACCGTCCCCGAAGAGAGGACCGGTCCCGCCCTCTGGGATGCCCCGCCCGGTGCCCCGGCCGACCCGGCCATGGCCTCTGGTGAGCCGTCCCCGTCCGGCAGGGCCCCCCAGGAGAAGCCCGGTACGGAAACCGGTAATCTCACGGTCGAGAACCGTCTCCCGGAGCCGGCCACCCTCTTCCTCGACGGCATGGAAGTCGCCACGGTCGAACCCGGCACCGTCAAGCAGATCTTCGGCCTTGCCGTCGGGGATGCCGAGCTGAAGGCCGTGGCCGATTCCGGCAGAACCTTCCAGCAGAAGTTCCACATCGTGGCCGATTCCACCGAGGCCTGGATCCTTGCGGAGGGCCAGGGACAGGTGCTCGTGCGAAACCACGTCGGCGAGACCGTCGAGCTGATGGCCGACGGCCACGTCCTCGGCGTGATGCAGCCGCTTGCCGCACTGCGCTTCCCCCTGGCAGCCGGCCCGCACCAGCTCCAGGTCCGATGCGTCGTGTGCGAGCACACCGCCACGGTCCTCGTCGTGGTCACGGGCGGTGCGGTGACCGAAGCGATCCTCGGCCCCCAGCCTGGTCGGCTGGTGCTGGTCAACCGGACCGCAGAACCGTTGAGCTTCCACCGCAACGGCAGACCGTTGACCCGGGTGCAACCGGGGACCCGTGCCGAGCTGGCAGGCCAGCCGCTTGGAAACCACCTCGTGGAGGCCGTCACCGATGCCGGCATCGTGGTGCGAAGGGAGAAGATCCAGGTCGCTCCCAAGGATCAGGACGTCGCCCGGATCGAAGTCGCCGAGACTGCGATCATCGTCCGGATCCGGAACGACTCCGGCGAAACCGTTCGGGTGTTTGAAGAGCTGTCCCCCGAGCCTCCGGAGATCCCGCCCGGGGCGGAGGGAATTGCTCGGGTACCCGGGCTGTCGGGGGTCGTGAAGATCAAGGGAACGGTCACAGGAAACCGCTATGACCGTCGCGTCGAAGGGAAACCGGGAAGCGAAATCGCCGTGGCACTTGCGCCGATCGCCATGGGAGTGATGGTCCACAACGGGACCTCCAGGCCCGTCGAGCTGCTCCTGGACGGCACGGCCCTGGCCACGGTACAGCCCGGCGAGTCCCTCGTGCGCAACGGCGTGCCGCCCGGACGGCACCGGCTCGAGGCAAAGGCCGCAGAGGAGCCGGTCGACGAGGTGACCTTCCAGTTGAAGGGGGGGGACTGGTACTCCTGGCGCCTGGAGGAGAAGCTCGGCTCGCTTCAGGTTTCCAACCGGACGCCCGAGAAGGTCCAGATCCTGCTGGATGGAGCCGGGGCCGGCGAGCTGCCGGCAGGCGGCTCGACCCTGTTTGGCAAGCTGCCGCTTCGCACCATGACCGCTACGGCCCGGAGCGAGAGCGGACGGCTCCACGCGCTCACCTTCACGTCTCGACCGGGCGGCAAGGTGGAGTGGGTGATCCACGCCGAGTCCGGTGGAGCGCTGATCCGCGGCCTGGGAGGCATCGGCGGAACGGTGTTCGTCGACGGGAGGGAAACCGGCCGCATCGAACCCGGTTCCCCCGACCCGTGGCCCGTGCCGATGGAGCCGGGAGCCCACGTGCTCCGGGTGGCCGGAAACGACGGCCGGGAGCGGCTGGGGACCATCCTGGTCGCACCAGAGGTCTATTCCCCCTTCCTCGCCGGTGCTTCAGACCCGGAAGTCGAGCTGAGGAACAAGACCTCGGACCGGCTCCTGCTCGTCATCGACGGGCTCTCGGGAGGCGAGGTCCAGGCCGGAGGTACGGTCGAGCTGCTCCTGTCCGGACCAGGTCCCCACACCATCCACGCCACGTCCCCGGATGGGACCGGTTCCTGGCGTCTCGAGAACATCCCGTTTGCCGCTGGGGCGCGTTTCGGCTGGACGGTCGGGGAGTAACCAGTGATTCCGCTCAAGGACGATACCGCCAGAGAGCGGGTCCCCCTGCTGAACTATCTCATCATCACCATCAACATCGCCGTGTTCTCCCGTGAGCTGGTCCTCGGTGAGGCCGTCGATGAGTTCGTGAGCCGCTTCGGGCTCGTCCCGAAATCCATGACCGTCGGCATCGCTGACGGCTTTTCGGCTCAGCAGCACCTCCTTCCCTGGCTGACCCACATGTTCATCCACGGCGGGTGGCTTCACCTGCTCGGAAACCTTTGGTTCCTCCACATATTCGGAGACAACGTCGAGGACCGTCTCGGCCGTTTCCGGTTCCTCGTGCTCTTCTTCTCGGGAGGGCTCATCGCAGGACTTGCCCAGATCGTCACGTCCCCCGGCGACCCAACCCCCATGGTCGGTGCCAGCGGGGCCATCTCGGCCGTGATCGGAGCCTATCTCGTCCTCTATCCCAGGGCCCGCATCCTCACGCTGCTCCCGATCTTCGTGTTGTTCTACCTGGTCCGCATCCCGGCCTTCATCTTCATCGGGCTCTGGTTCGGTCTCCAGCTCCTCTACGGGTACACGTCGCTCCTTGCCCAGTCTCAGGGTGGGGGAGTGGCCTGGTGGGCGCACGTGGGCGGCTTCGGTGCCGGCCTGATCCTGGCCTTCCTCCTGAAGGCCGGGACCGTGGCACGCCCCCGGGTGGAGCTGGCAAGGGGGCGCGTGAACGTCCTGCGCAGGCGAGCGGCATCCGGGTGGTTTGCGTCCATCGCCCTGGCCTTCGTTGTTCTCTGTTCGCTCCCCGCCGCAGCGGTGGAGCGGGAGCAGGCCCTCTCGCTCATCGATAAGGGCAAGGGCCTGCCTCCGGCCTGGACCCTCGAGGACATCCGGATCGAGCCTGCGCAGATCCTCTATCGGTTCCGCTCTCCGGACATTGGTGCGGTTTCCGTCGTCGCAGAGGCCAGGAACCCCGACCAGCCCAGCTTTGCTGCCACACGCCACCTCAACTTGTCCTACGTCATCCCCGCGGGCGGGCTCGACGAGAAGCAGGAGATGGCCGTCGGCAGGTTCATGAAGGAGCTGGTCCGGATCGTCGACCGAAACGACGCCGCACCGCTCTTCCCCCTGCCTGCATCGGCCTCCTCCCCGTCTCCCGGCAACGACGGTCCTTCGACCGGCCCCTCGAATACGGGTGCAGGACACGGGCAGGGCCAGGGGCAGCAGGCGGGGCGGGATGGTATCGACTACGGCGGAATCCGGGCGGATTCCGGGGCTGCGGCCGGCCTCCTCGTGGCGGACCTCCTGCTGTGGCTGCTCAGCCTGGCAAGCCTGCTCCTCGTGGCCCGCTCAATGGTGCGGGAAGTTGCGGGGTGGGGCAGGAGCGTGGCCCTCGCCGCTCTGGGTACGCTGGCCCTGTCCGCCCTGGTCCGTTTCCTCGGGGTCCCGCATGCTGCGGTCCAGGTCGGAATGGGACATCCCGTGATCGCTTCCGCCATCACGCTGGAGGAGCTCCCACGGTATGGTGCCGCGGGCCCGCTCCTCTACCACGCCCTGTACCTGCTGTTTCCGGCAGGGATGGAATCGGTGCTGCGCCTGCACACGGTGCTGTCCCTCTGCAACGTGCTGCTGATGACAGCCTGGTTCCGGCGGCTGGTCGGCCCCGGGCGTCTTCCCCCCTCGGGGCTGCTTGCCTGCGTGGCATTCCTGTCGCTGACCCCGCTGTTCCTTCGGGACGGCAACTCGGAAAGCCTCCTCGTGCCCGCGGTCTTCCTGCTCTTTTCCGGTGCCCTCCTGGTGCAGGAATGCCTGGCATCTCTGAACAATCGGATGGGAAGATCACGTTTAGAGGCTTCGGAGCTGCGCGGGACCGGCAGAGCGTGGCTGCCGCTGGCCGGAGCCGTCGCACTGCTTGCGCTCGGCTCCCACATCCGCCCCGAGCTCCTGCTCGTGGCTCCCCTCCTGCTGCTGGTCACCGTGCTGCCCGGAGGAATCCGGCCGCGGCTCCTTCCCCTGCTTGCAGCAACGGCCGGGCTCCTCGTGCTGGCCATTCCCTACGTGCTCTTCCTGGCGGAAGCGGTCGCCCAGGAATCTGCCCGGGGGAACCTCGAGGCCGGCCGTTTCGCCCCACACCTCATGGTCTTCGACTTCCTGTGGAGAAACCTGTTCTGGTGGCCCCGGTTCTTCCCGGCCGGGCTCACGCTCCTGGTCCTGGCTGCGCTGGTAGCCGCGCTGGCCTGGCGCATGACGAGGATCCTCCTCCCGACGCTCCTCCTGTCGTTCGTCTGGATGTCCCTGTACCACGTGGACTTCAACGACGAGTCCATGCTCAGACTCCACGTTCCGGGAATGATGATGGCCACCCTGGCAGGCATCACCGGCATCCGGATGGCCCTGCAGCAGCATCTCCGAACCGGGGCTGCCGGGGGGGCAGCCGCACTCCTGTTGCTTGCCGCCGGCTCCGCGGTACCCACCGCGTGGTTCGTCTTCTTCCCGACGAACTTCCAGGTGCAGGACCGGCTGTTCCCACAGATGGTGGAGGCGCTGCCGCAGGAGCCGGTCAACTTCGTCACCCTCATCGGTCGCGACAGGCCCGACCGGGCCTGGTCCCAGGCATCGCTGGAGCAGAACCCGAACCGGGAGGGGGCACCACCGGTACACCGGTTCTTCCCGTCCTACCTGCTCGAGCTGCCGCTGCGCCGCGACCGGATCATGTCTGTGACGGAATTCCGGGACCGGCCCGACTGGAGCCGCCGCACCTTCTTCTTCCTGAGCGCCCAGTGCTACGCGATGCGGGAGCCGTTCGGCTACGAGGAGTGGGGGGTGGACGAAGACCCGTCGAGGCTGCTCCACCCGGCCTGCCGCTGGATACTGGTCAGGCACGTGCTGACTCCGGTGCTGCTCTTCCGCATCCCTGCACACGGGGAGTTTGCGGCCCCCTTCCAGTGGTACCCGCCGTCGATGTCCGGATTGACCATCGGGCTGTTCGAGCTCAAGCCGGCGGACATGAACGGGCCTCCGCATCGGGATTCGTTCACCCTGGTGGCCCGCGAGTACTACTCCCGTGCCCGGGGACCGCTGCTGGCCGGGGACTTCGAAACCGCCCGGAAGCTGCTCGAGGAGGTGGAGCCGCTCCTGGCGGACAGCACGGCCCTGTGGGATTCCCTGGCCTCGATCTACTTCCTCCAGGGGGCCAGGAAGGACGATCCCCAGCTCCTGCGGAGATCGCTCGATTATCTCCTGAAGATTGCTCAACAGGACATCCACTACCCGGGCCTCCTCAAGAGCATCGGCTCGATCCACGCCCGCCTCAAGCTGTTCCTGACCGATGCCGAAGATGCCGTGTACATCGGCGACCGACTGGCCCGGGACCCGGACGACCTGGTGGGACTGTGGCTCGAGGCGGTGCGGCTCTTCTACACCCACGAGCACTACGAGGAGAGCCTGGTGCTGCTGAACCGGATCCTGGAGCGGGTCGACGACGATCCCAGGGTCTACGTCTACGTGGCGCTCGACAACTTCTACCTCGGGCGCAAGGCCGAGGCCGAAGCGGCAGTGGCCCGGGCCATCGAAGTGGCCAACGGCTCAGACCCGGACGCTTACTACGTCCGATCGATCATTGTGCGGGACCGCGACCTCGACCTGGCAGCCAGCGACATCGAGCGCTATCTGGACATGTCGGAAGGGCCGGACAAGGTCCGCAACGAGGTCAAGCAGAAGTGGCTTCGAAAGGAGCTGGACAACCTGCGCAAGGGCAACCCGTCCCCCTGGTGGAAGGGGGGCGGACACGACGAACCGTGGACCAGGCAGGACCCTGGTGCCGGAGCGGACGCGGCGGCGGGGCAGAAGAAACAGGACGTGTGGGACATGCAGGACCCGCCGCCCGGAAAGACAGGAGGCCGTTGAGTCCTGTACTTCTGTTGCATCCTACCCCTGTCGGAAGAACTTCCACGACAGGATGCGCCAGATCAGTTTGGCCGCAGTGACCTGGCTGGCCAGCAGCCCGGGGACGGGCAGCAGCTCGACCACGTCCGAGGCCACCAGGTTGGTGTGAGCGCACAGAGTCCGCACGATGGCGCAGCCGTCGGCCCAGGAGATCCCCCCCGGCTCGGGAGTCCCGACGCCGGGCACCAGGCTGGGGTCGAACCCGTCCATGTCGACCGTGAAATAGACCGGGCCTCGGATTCCAGCGAGCTTCTCCAGGATGTCTTCCATTTTCGAAGTCCCCGCGATGAACGTCGTGATCGCAGGGGTTCCGCCGGATGCCCGACGGTCGCGCAGGAACTCGTGCTCCTCCCGTGACACCGCCCGGATTCCGATCTGGATCAATTCCTTGACGTGAGGGAGGCTGAGGCGCATCGCACAGGCATGGCTGAACGGGTCGTCCTGGTAGCTCTCCCGCAGGTCCGCATGGGCATCGATCTGGACCAGCGTAGGCTTCTCGCCGAGGTGACGGGCGACTGCTGCAACCGCAGGCGGGGTCACCGTGTGCTCCCCGCCGAGCAGGACCGGAAACCGATTGGAGCGGAGGATCTCCGAGACGGCCTCCTCGACCTGCCCCTGCATTTCCTGCGGTGAGGTCCTTGCCACCGGCAGCGGCTCGAGCGTGGCAATCCCGATCTCCCCTACCTCGATCCCCCGCTCCTCGTCGAAGGTCTCGATGATGTCGCTCGCCTGGATGATGGAATCCGGGGCCGCAGCAGTCCCCTTGCCACCCGTGGTGCTCCGCTCGAACGGCACGGGCAGCACGACGGCACGGGCGCTATCATAGGTCCAGAGTGGGTCGGGAAGGTAACCGAATCCGGGGCGTTGTACCCGCATGGTGAAACCTCAGGTATTCCGGGCCCCCCTTTCCTGGCCCGGACCGATGGATTGTCCGGAATTTCAGGGGACGAGCACCGCCGCAGCCACCACCGTGGTCCACTTCTTGACGTCCTTCTCATAGTAGCCCAGTGCGGTCTCGGACATCGACTGGGTCTCGACCAGGAAGTTGGCCATCTCGAACACCTGCTTACGCTCGTCCCAGGCCGCTTCCGGATTGAACGGGATGCCCAGCGTCGAGGCCAGCATGCTGGCGGCCATGTCCTCGGTCTTCTCCGAAACCTCCTCGGCCGTAAGCCCGAAGTCGTGGTGCTCGCTGATGTAGCCGTACTGTCCGACCGACCGCGGGCGGGCCAGCCCCACCGAAGCCGAGAGCATCCGCCTCGGCTCATCCGTCGAGTTCTGCGACAGCACCAGGAACACGACCTGTCCGGGGGACAACATCTTGATCCCCTCCTCGCGAGGAATGATCTGGCATCCCGGAGGCATGATGCTCGACACGCTCACCAGGTTGAGCATCTGGATCCCGGCGTCGCGCAACGCCAGCTCGAACGACTCGAGCTTGTTCTTGTGAACCCCTTTCCCCTTCGTCAGGAACATGTATCGCGGAACCATCGGCGGCACCTCCCCGCATGCGGAAACGGGGGGACTTTGTACGAAAACCGGGAACCCTGTCAAGGCGATTCCGGCGGCACCGCAAAAACCCTTGCCAACCCCGGGCCTTTCCGTTATGAAAATAGGGCCTCATGGTCATCGACCGGCGAAAGGAGGTCCACGTCCGATGAGCGAAAACGACAAGGTATTCGAGCTTCGCACCTACACCTTCATCGACAGCCTGCAGCCCCAGCTTGCCCAGTACATCGCCAAGGACAACCGAGTGTACGACCCCGCGGAGTTCGACGCGGCCATCTTCCTCGAGCTGGCCCCCGCGATGGAGATCCACAAGATGATCGACCTGGTGCTCAAGCGCACCAAGGTCCGCCTGGGCTCCCTCGTCACCGAGCGTCACTTCGGCATGATGCAGATCCATCATGCCGACCAGGGCGAGGTGCTCGAGGCCGGCCGCATCGTGTTCGACCAGACCGGGCTGTCCGTGGCCAACCGGGCCGAAGTCAAGATCCTCGCCAGCCACATCATCCGCGGCGTCGAGCAGGATCATGCCATCTCGTTCACCGCACTGGCCAAGGGCAACATGGTGCTTGCAGGGGACTCGATCCTCATCCTCGAGGCCACCCCGGCCGCCTACCTCGCCATCGCGTGCAACGAGGCCCTCAAGGCCGCCCGCGTCAAGCTCAACACGGTCATCCCGTGGGGGGCCACCGGCCGACTCATCATGTCCGGTCCCGAATCCGAGATCGATTCCGCTGCCGACGCGGCCCAGGCCATCCTCAACAAGCTCAACGAAGAACGCACCGCTGCAGGCGGGAAGACAGGCAGCACCACCTGGAAGTAGGCCGGTACGCTTCTCTTCGGACTCCCTGCCAGTGTTTCGCACTGCCCGACTTTTTTGACCGGGCCGGAGACTCCGGTTAGACTTGCTCCCGGTACGGGTGTGCTGCACGGGAGGTTGCCATGAAGCATCTCTGGTTCGTCGCAATCCTGTTGTTATTCGCCGGCTGTCCGGCAGAGTACGAGGTCCCCAAGGGACACGTCGTGTCCGGGGGCGCCGCCGGGGTCAACAACTCCAATATGTCGTTCAAGGTGTCAGATGATGCCGGAGCTTCCGGCGAGGACGGAACCACGACACCACCGGATGTAGGAGAGGATGCGCCCTCGACAGAGGTCGGCGCAGATGCCGCCTGCACAGAGTCCGAAGCCGTCTGCACGTGCCTGGCCGAGAAGAAGTACCACACCCTCGAATACTGCGAATGCAAGCTGGACGAGGCCGACGAGCATCCCGGTTTCCCCAACTGGTGCGACTGCCACTGGCTGGTGTGCGTGGCGGATCCCCCTGATCAGGCCCACTTCGACGCTGCCATCGAGCAGTGCCTCACCGATTTCACTGCCGACTGCCAGGCATTCATGTAGTGGCGGCCTCAACGAACCTCTTGATCTTTCCCGCCGAATTCGCATGATACCTCCGGCGATTGCCGGAGGGGATTCGATGAGCAACGAAGAAATGCTGGCCAAGGTCAAGGCGACGCTCGAGGAGCTTCGCCCCTATCTGCAGATGGACGGCGGGGACATGGAGTTCGTGGAGATGACCGAGAACAACGTCGTGCGCATCCGCCTCAAGGGGCATTGCGCCGGTTGCCCCGGTGCCATGTACACGCTCAAGCTCGGTATCGAACGCAAGGTCCGGGAAGTGGTTCCCGAGGTCGCCGGGGTCGAAGCCGTCCCGATGTAGCCTCCCAGCTTTCGGAGTCGTGCCATGCGATTCTTCCTGGATTCCGCCCGGCCGGAGGAGATCCGGGCCGCAGCGCTGCTTCCCCATGTCGCCGGGGTCACCACGAATCCGGCCATCCTCGAGGCAGCGGGCGGCGTTTCCCCGGCAACGGTGATCGACGCGGCCGTTTCCACGGGACGCCGAGACTGGAAGCTCTACTTCCAGGTGGCGGAGGGAACAGCGGAAAAGGTGATGACCGAGGCCAATGGGCTGGACGGGCTCGTGGCCGAGCGCACCGGCTCTCCCCTGCACGGGCCCACCTTCGTGTGCAAGCTGCTGCCCACTCCAGACTGCCTCTTTGCGGCTTCCAGCCTGGTCGCCCGGGGCATCGAGGTCTGCGTGACCGCGGTGGCCAACCCGATCCAGGCCATGGCGGTCGCAGGGTTTCCACACGTGCTCGAGTGGCATGGCCAGACCCCGGAAACCGACGGCCCGCCGGCATCCCGCAACCCCGCTTTTCCCCACTCCGTCGCCTGCTACGTCGGACGGCTCGATGATGCCGGCCGCGACGGCGTGGAAACCGTGGCCGAGATCGCCTCGCTCTTTGCGTCCCAGGGCATCCGGACCCGGGTGCTGGCAGCCAGCATCCGTTCGAACGACGTGCTCGCCCGACTGATCGGACGCATCGGAAAGGGCGGCGGAAACGTGGATGTCACGCTGGCATTCCCGCTCCTCTCGTCCCTGCTGGACGACCCGATCACCCGGAATGCCCGCCAACAGTTCGAACGATTGCCATGACCCACCAGGATGCCTGCCCCATTCCGCTGCCGCTGCAGGAGAAGTTCCTGGATGCGGTCAAGACCTACCGGATGTTCGAGCCGGGGGACCGCGTGATCATCGGAGTGTCCGGCGGCAAGGACAGCTTCACCCTCCTCGACCTGTGCGGCTGGCTCAAACCCGCTCACTTCCCTCACACCCACTTCACTGCGGCCAAGATCCGCACCGACATCACCTGAAGTGGGAGCATTCCCCTGGAGGTCATCCAGGAACGGGCCGAACGCTACGGGTTCGGATTCGAGACCGTCTTCTTCCCCATCAACGAGGAGCTCCAGGGGAACATCAACTGCTTCTACTGCGCGCTCCGGCGGCGCACCGCGCTCATCAAGATGGCCTTCCGCATCGATCACAACCGGATTGCGCTGGGACACCACCTCGACGATCTGGTCGAGACCCTGCTCATGAACATGTTCCACCACGGCAACATCTCGACCATGGCCCCCCGCGTCGAGTTCTTCGAAGGTAAGCTCGCAGTGGTGCGGCCGCTCGCCACCGTCCTCGAAGACGAGACCCGGGCCTACGCCGCATCCCAGCAGTTCGTCGACCCTGCCTGCCGCTGCCCGGGCAAGATGGCATTTGTCCGCAGGGACACCAAGGCGTTCATCGAACGCATGGAGAAGCTCGTCCCCGACGTCAAGACCAACCTCTACCGGGTCCTGTCGCGCTGAGCCCCACGGCCGGATGCGGGGGGCACAGACCCAATGTCGCAGATTGGCCGGTCGGATTCCCACCGCACCTTGGGGCCCTTATTCCGGTCCGTAGGCGCAACCCCCTGTGGTTGCACGAAAACCCAGTCCCCCAGGCCCGTCTACAGGAGCCCCTTCCGCTCGGGCAACAGGCGGAACCCCAGCCCCAAAAGCCGTTGAGCAATCCCGCGGCAGCACGCCCAATCTCCCGCCACGTCGAGCCCTTCCTGCCACGGGCCGAGGAGCGGCCCGAGATGGGCAGTCAGAGAATCCTCCCACCCGGGAGCGGGGAGACCGCTGCGGGCGAGAATCCGGACCAGCTCCGTGTGCCTCCCCTCGGGCGACCGGTCGCGGTCCACACGCCAGAACCCGCGACGCGGCAGGGTCGCAGCAAAGGACGGCGATGCCAGCCGCTCCGGCGGATGTCCGCAATCCGCCAGCATCCGGTCCAGGTCGTGGGGCGTCAGCCCGTATGCCGACGCGGCCAGCAGGTCCGCCTCGACCTTCAATGCCGTCCGGGAAGCGGGAGTCACGGCCCACCAAGCCCGCCACGGGCGCTCGAGCAGAGCGGGCCATCGCTCCGCACAGTGTAGCCAGAGCGGTGCGAACAGCGGGTGGCAGGCCCCCAGGCGCAACGCACGGAGCGCCAGTCCGTCGAGGTCGGTCGCGGGCAGAGGCAGACGCACCAGGTGGTGGCGGTCGAGATTGGTTCCTGCACAGATGCGCCGGGCCACGAAGTCGGGTGCGAACGAGTTGAGCAGCGCCGCGAGCCCCAGCATCTCCACCGGGTTCTGGAGGCTCAACACAGCGGCCTTGTCCGTACAGGGCAGGTCGGGCACCAGGGCTGCGATGAGCGTGCGGGTGTTGGTCGCGTTGGTGACCCGCCGGACCGCGATCTTGAGCCCCCGGCTCGTTCCCTTCCTGTAGTCTGCGACGGGCAGGAGGTCCCGCGGGGCCAACCCCTCCCCCTGCGCACAGCCGGAGACCGCATACGGGTGAACCAGCGCACCGTGCACCACCGGCAGGAGCAGGCTCCCATGGTGCTGCCAGAGATCCGCCTCCATCGGCGTCGCCCCCCTGGCCTCCCACACGGCCACTGGTGCGAAACGGCCGCCCGGATTGCCGGCGTCGAGCTCCCGCACGTACCGGGGAGGAGCGGAAGACGGGGGCCAGCGGCAAAGCGGTACTGACTGCCGGTGCACCGAGGAAAACAGAGAAACCTCGTGGGCATCGGCCAGCTCGGGAAACGCCAGGTCCGCGGAGTGAAGCTCGAGCAGCTCCCTGGGCCAGGGAGTGCCCGCGGCCGGCGTGGCGCTCTCGTTTCCGAACGAGGTGCTCACCTGCCGCGTCCTGCCTCCCTTGCTCACCACCACGGCGCAGAACTTCAGCCTCCCATCCACCGGGAACAGCCGGTTGCGGTTGTCGAAGGAGACGAGACGCTCCCAGCACCCCTCGTCCAGGAAGAGGCGGCGCAGGGGAGCCGCTCCCCGATCGCTCGCCAGGCCGCCCGGAACCAGGAATCCGAGCCTTCCCCCCGGCCGCAGCAGGTGCCATCCCTGCTCCAGGAAGAGCCGGTACGTGTTGTGGTCACCGGGTCCCTGGAGCCTGAACGGTCCCCCCGCACCCGGAGCACCGGAAAACGCCCGCCACCGGGCATCCAGCGCACCTCCCGGACAGGACCGGCTCGCAATCCACCGGGACAGCATGAAACGACCGGGACGGGCCCGCAGCACCTCCCAGGGCGGATTTCCAATGAGCGCGTCAAAGCCCGGTTCGGCCCCCTCGAAGACGTCGGGGAACTCGAGCTCCCAGTGGAAGAAGCGCCGCTCACGGGCCGCTTCGGCCGACTTCTCGAGACCGCCGGCCCCATCGTTCAGCCACCGGCGGGGTCCCGGGCGCCCCGGCCCCGGTACCCCGCTGGTGAACCAGAGCAAGCACCAGCGATCCATCTGCTTTCGAAGAACGCAGGCCGAATCGTCCCCGCTGACCCTCGAGCGGAACGCCTGCCGCTTCCGGTCCGGGAACTCGACGGGAATGGACTTCAGCTCCTCCAGGCAGCCGGAGAGCCTGCGACGGACGACCTCGGGCCGCTCGAACCCCGGGAATGGCAGAGGCGGCGACGATCGGGCCTGCAGTAAGCTCCTGGCCTCGGCCATGACAGCGGGAAACGAACGTTCCCCGTCCCAGGCGGCCAGGGGGTAGACATCGAGATCGTCCAGCCTGCACCCGACCAGCGCATCCCCCGGGACCAGCTTGTGGTCGAGGAACGTGAACGGCAGGCGCCGATCCAGGGTCTCGATCCACAAGACGGTCCGGGCCAGCTCTACCGCCGCCGGGTCCAGGTCGACCCCCCACAGGCAGTTCTCGACGACCAGGCGCCTCAGCCGGACCCGCAGCATCTCGTCGAACGCCCGTTCCCCCGGGCTCCCCGGAAGCTCCAGGCGGAGCCCGTTGCCCAGGTCCGCCACCGTGGCCGTGGTCCGCCCGGGACCGGAATGCGCAGGGCGGAACCTCCCGTGCGCAGCGACCGATGCGGCCAGCGCACGGGACAGCACGTGCAGCGCTGCAGTCAGAAACGATCCGGACCCCATGGCCGGATCGCACACCTTCAAGGCCAGCAGCCGCTCCGGCGGAAAAGGACGTCCCTCAGCATCCTCGATGAGCGGCCCCAGGGTCGACCGGACCACCTCGGATGCAAGCTCGGGCGGCGTGTAGAAGCTGCCCGTGCCTTTGCGACGGCTCCGATCCTTCACGGCCTCGGGCTTCCCGGGTTCCAGCTCGAGCCGCCATTCGAGCAACTCCTCGTACAGCGTGCCGACCACTCGGGCAGCAGACGAGTCGGCCCCTCCGGCGCTGCTCTCGCACTCGGCAAGCCGGTCCAGGACGGCCAGCACACCGGCATCGTCCGGACCGTGCACCTGCAGCACGGCCAGCGCCTGCTGCACCAGGTCGCCGCCACCTGGCCCCGGGAGATACGGGGCCCTTCCAACCCCGGCACCGGGGCCGCCTCGGGCCCCCTCCTCGCTTGGGTCGGGTGGCGGCGGTTCGAACAGCTCTCCACCGTACGCACGCACAGGCAGCGCCGGGTGGTCGCTTCCCCCCCACACCAGCCGGAACAGGGCCTTCAGCCTGGCCCACGCATAGCCGCGCCCCGCCAGCGGCATCGTCCCGGCTCTCCGGTCGGACGCCAACCTGTGGTGCAGTCCCCGCAGAGAGTACGATGACCGGTAGAGCGGCTCTTCGACCGGCAGCAACCCGGCCCCCTCGGCCCGCTGGATGACCAGCAGGCGCAGGAGAATCCTCGTCGCCGCAAGCCGCAGCGGCTCCTCCGGGTGCCCCCTGCGCTTCCACTCGGCCACTGCCTCTGCCGCGACCCCCTGCAACGCGGCCACCATGCCGCGAACCCGCCCCACAGGCCGCTCTTCCCTTGTTCGCCCACACGGTTGCGATCGGCACGCTGCAGGCTTCACGGCATCCCTCCCGGCCGCAGGAGGATTGCCAGCGCATCCAGACGCAGAGCCGGCTGCCAGGCCAGTGAGTATCGCAGCGGAAGACGGGCCGCCATCCTCCGCTCCTCTTCCCGGCTCACCGCCTGCAGCTCGAGACTGCGGCGCTCCCGTTCCGCAAGCTCCGCACAGGCCTCGTCCCTGCGGCGACGCACCCCCGTTGCCAGCTCCTCGAACAGGAATCCGCGGCACGACAGGTCGCGGTCCAGCTCCTCCACGTGCCTCTCCAGCCGCTTCCTGGCGGCCGAGTCGGCAGCACGGCGCAGCTCCCGCTCCCGCTGGGCGTGCGCACGTGAAAGCTCCCTTGCCGCTTCCTTTCCGGCATGGGCCAGCGACACCTCGACGGTGCGGGAGAGCACCCCTCGCCGCCTCTCCACCAACTCCGGCAGACAGGGCAGCGCAGCCGCCAGCACCGAACCCGCCACCGCAGGATCGCCGGCAACCCACCGACCGTCGATCCCGGGACGCAGCAGCTCGTCGGCCAGGTGGCGGACCTCGGGGTCCGACCCGGTCTGCACACGGCCCGGTCCCCAGCCGCCCCGCTCCGGCGTCATGCGCAACAACAGCAAGTCACCGGCCCCTGCCACCGGCTCCCGCAGCCGATTCTCGGCCCACAGGGTCAGGAACAGCAGCACAGCGGCCTGCGCTTCCCCGAACGGCCCTCCGGCAACTGCCGTCCAGAGCAGGGAGCGGGCCCGCAGCCTTGCAAGACGGGCACACATCCACGAGAACAGGGGCATGCCGGGACCCACGAGGGCCGAGGTCCGCAACCTCTCGCCGTCCGGCAGAAAGCCGCTGTCGAACACCAGAGGTGCTCCCCCGGAAAGCCGGAACGGGGCCGAGGTCCCGGGGCCCTGCAATTGCCACGTCCCTGGAGCGCCCGCGGGCCGAATCTCCGAACCATCTCCGGTCAACGCTTCGATGAACGTCTCCCGAACGGCCTCGGGGGAGAGTTGCCGGCGTGAAGCCTCGGCCCGCAGCTCCTCGACCAGCCCGGGAACGGACGCAACGGCGCACACCGGAGGCTCGACCGTTGTCGGATTGGCGGGAGGGGGAAAGAGCTGCCTCTCCGGAGCCACTCCCGCGACCACCCGACGCACGCGACTCTCGATCAGTTCCCCGAGCCCTCCCAGGTCCTGCTCCATGGCTTCGGCCTTCCTCACCACCCGGGAGAGGAGGCGCAGCTCCTGCGACTGGCGGCTCACGAAGTGGATGGAGCTGACGGCCCGCAACTGGCCGATCCGGTCGACCCGGCCGGTCCGCTGATCGAGCACGGCAGGGTTCCAGGGCACGTCCTGGTGGAACACGTATCGCGCAGCGTCCTGGAGGTTCAGCCCTTCCGCAGCCACGTCCGTCGTCACCAGCACGCGAAGCTCCGACTTCCGGTCCACGAACCGATCGAGGAGGGTGCGCCGCGCCGCCTCCCCCGAGGCCCCCGTCAACAGGCCGAAGGCCCCACAAGTTCCGGGCCAGCGCTTCTCGAGCCGGTCGAATACCGCTTCGGCAGTGACCACGAACGTGGTGAACACCAGGACCTTCTCCCCTTCGAGCCACGAGTCCCCCTGGCGAAGATGGGCCTCGACCCAATCGCCGAGGCGCTCGATTCGGGAATCCTGCGGCCCGTCCTCTCCCGCTTCGACTTCTGCCAATGCGGCGGACACCTCCTCGAAGCGGGCCACTGCGGGCGGGTGGTTCGCGGCCAGGAACGCTCCGAGCTTCTCCGCCGCTGCCAGCCACGGGGGCTCCTCGTCCCGGTCCGGCAACGGCTCCCCGATCGCAGCCGGCATGACCCCGGAGCGCAGCCCCCGCTGGAATGCCCGGAAGCTGCCGGAAAACGCACGGACGGACGACAGGAGCCGCTTGGCGAGCACCTCGGCCATGATGGAAACGCACCGCTGCCTCCGGGGACCGCACCGCCGAAGGAACGCTGTCGCCTGCCGCAGGGCTGCAAACAGCCGCCCCTCGGCCGCAGACAAGGTGACCGGCCACGCCACCGTCTTCCTCGGCGGGATACCCCGCCGGTCGTCGACCAGGTCCCGCCTCAGTCTCCGGATCACGACCTCTCGCATCCGCTGCCGCTCGGCTGCCGTGGGGGCCGACGTGCGCCGGAACGACAGCGGATCCAGGATCTCGAGCAGGCCGGTGAACGACATCCGGAACCCGTCGTGCGGAGTCGCCGACAGGAACAGCCGGTGCTCGCTCCACGGGACCACCTCCCGGAGCATGGAAACCAGCTCCGTGTCCCCACCCCGGGGCCGGGGCAGAAAGTGATGCGCTTCGTCCACGATCAGCAGGTCGACCCTGCACCCCCCGTCGCAGCCCTGCTCCGCAACCCGGCGGAACGCGGCCAGGTTCTCCGGCCTGGCAAGCCAGTGCGGCGAAACGATGATCCTCGGCAGGGAGGCGAAGGCCTCCTCGACTCCCCCCATGGCCCTTGCCTCCGGGGTGCCCAGGACCACGAAGCTCAGCCCGAATCGCGACGAAAGCTCCCGCTGCCACTGGTCCCGCAATCCCGGCGGACACAGAACGAGGATCCGCCGCACACGCCGCCGGGCAACCAACTCCGAAGCGATGAGCCCGGCTTCGACCGTCTTGCCCAGCCCGACCCCGTCGGCCAGGAGCAACCGGACCCTCGGCATGGACAGAGCCTTGACCAGTGGAACGAGCTGGTGCTCCCGGATGCGGGCAGCGGCAGCCAGGGGGGCCAGCGGCAACCCGGGTGCGAGCAACCCGACCGCAGGGACCTGCCAGCCTGCGGCCCGCACCGCGGCACGGAAAGGAACCAGCCTCGCCGGCGGCCCGACCCTGAGCCGACTGCCCTCCTGCGGCCCCTCCTCGCCCCGGCACTCGAGCCCCCAGAGCAGCCTCTCGCCGGCAGGCTCCTCACCGTCGGTGTACACCACCTCCACCACCGGACTGCCCCCGCCCGGACAGGATTCCACGCCCGTCACCGCGGCCTCCCGCCCCCGCACCCGGACGGCATGCCCCGGCAGGGGTTGCCAGTCAACCTCCTCGCTTGCCGTCGCTGCCCGTGCCTGCTCCATGCTCCCCTCCTCGTGCAAGTCCCCCTGTTATCGTCACGGAAACCGTTTTCGCGCGGGGAGGCGTATCTTTTTCGCGCAGCCGGCAGGACCGGAGGAGAACTGAACAATCGGATGGGAAGATCATGTTTCGCGACCGCGGCCATGGCCCACGGCACGCCTTGCATCATCCAGACGCCCCTCAGCGGCCGCCAGTCCGTCCGCCTGCCGGTCCGAGCAGCGCGGCGGCAGCATCCTCCCGGCCGCACAGGCGCAACGCGGTGCGGACGTCCCCGGCATTCTCCGGCAGATGGCTCAACAGCAAGGCCTTCTGGAGCTGCTTGCGCGCCGGATCCCGCTCGACGAAGACCGGCTCGAGCGTCGCCGGGTCGAGCCCCGTGGCATACATGACCGTGGCCGCGGTCCCCGGGGTCGGAGTGAAGATCTGGCACTGCTCCACCACCAGTCGGTGCTTTCGGAGGAAGAGCGCCGCCTCCACCATGTCCTCCAGCCGGCACCCCGGATGCGCTGCCATCAGGTAGGGGAGCACGTACCGCTTGCGTCCCGCCTTTCTCGACAGCTCCCGGTACCGGTCCAGGAACCGTGCGAAGTCTCCGCCCGACGGCTTGCGCATCGCTCTCAGAACATGAGGAACCACGTGCTCCGGTGCCACCTTCAGATGCCCGCTCGTGTGGCACAGCGCCAGTTGCTCGACGAGAGGCTCCTCCTCCAGCACCAGGTCCATGCGGATTCCCGTCGTGACGAAGAGGTGGCGTACCCCCGGGATTGCCGAGGCGCGGCGGAGCAGATCCGCATATCCCGCCTGCCCGCTGGCCAGGTGTCGGCATCGGGAGGGCCACAGGCAGGACACCCGCTCGCACGGCCGTCCCGACGTGCACGAGGACCCGTACATGTTCGCAGTCGGCCCTCCGATGTCCGGGATGGTCCCGTTGAACTCCGGGTGCGCGGCAATCCGCTCCACTTCGGCCAGGACGGAATCCGGGCTCCGGCTGCACACCCGCTTCCCCTGGTGCGCCGAGATGGCGCAGAACGCACATCCTCCGAAGCACCCCCGGTGCGAGGTCACCGAGAACCGCACCTGCTCGAGCGCTGGGATTCTCTCGCTGCCATACTCGGGGTAGGCGCATCGTGAGAACGGCAGCGCAAACACCCGGTCGAGATCCTGGCCCGCAAGATCCTCGGGGGGGTTCACGATGACCGCCATTCCACCGCACCGCTGCACCAGCCGGCGGCCTCGGTTCTTCTCGGTCAGGGCATGGGTGCGGGCCTGGACCATTGGATCCGCTGCCACCTCCTCGTGCGACGGCAGCACCAGCGCATCCCCGGGAACCGGCCGGCTCGCCGGAACACGGTACACCACCCCGGGCAACTCCAGGCAGATCCCCGTTGACCACGAACGGTCAGATACGGTCGATGGTCCCTTCGATCCAGCAGGTCCGTCCGCCGTGGCCTCCCGCAACGCCCTGGCCAGCTTCACCACCGCCACTTCCCCCGGACCGTGGATTCCCAGGTCGGCACCGCAATCCATGAGGATGGGGCGGCGAACGGAGTCACTCCAGAAGTCATAGTGCGAGAACCTGCGCAGAGAAAACTCGAGCCCGCCGGCAACGACCGGGACCTTCTTGCCGAAGGCCTTGCGCACGAGGTTGCAGTACACGGTCAGGGCACGGTCCGGCCTCCCTCCGCCTCTCCCTCCCGGAGCGTAGGCATCGTCGCTGCGGGGCTTTCGCAGCGCGGTGTAGTTGGCCACCAGGGAATCGAGCGCACCCGAGGTCACCCCGACGAACAGCCGGGGAAGGCCGAAGGCCCGCAGCGCCTCCGGATTCCCCGGGTCGGGGCGGGACGACAGCGCCACTCGGAAGCCCTCCGCTTCCAGGATCCGGGCAAGCAGGTTCGCAGGGAACGCTGGATGGTCCACAAGCGGGTCGGCCGTGACGAGCAGGATGTCCGGACGGTCCCATCCCCGGGCACTCACGGCTGCCGGGGTCCCGGGCGGAGGAGGATTCTCCCCGCGAAAAGCGGCCCGGTCACGCGACGACCGTCCGCCCTCCGGGGATCGATTCGACTTCATCGGAAATGGCCACGTAGAGCTGGACGTTGAGGTCCTCCGGAGTGCGGCACTCTCGGACGTTGTTCCGGCGGAAAAGGTATCCCCGCTCGATCGTTCCGGCTTCCCGTTTCGACCTGGCCCCGGCCCGGCGCCGGCCTGCCGGCTTCCGGACGATGTGGCAGAACGACAGGAGGCTCACCCCCTCCAGGTCAGGATTGCCCGGATCGACCTCGTCGAGCACCACCCAGTTGGCAGGGTCGAGCCCCTCACCGATGATGCCCTGCTGGCGCAGCCCGTCCAGCACATCCACGAGCTCGGCCATGAAGCGCTGAGCCGTGATGCGGGCGGGCACGAAGAAGTGCTCCGGCTGCAGGCGATGGGCCCGATGGAACCAGAAGGCCGCTTCCTCTTCCCGGCCGGCCAGCTCGCAACAGACACCTCTCAGGTGGGAGGCATGTGCCAGGTTCCGCTCCAGGTCGTGGGCCTGCTCCGACAGGCTGAACGCCGCCGTAAGATTCCCCTCCATGAGCCGGACCTCGGCCTGCTTGGCCACCGGCACCCCCCAGTCGGACCGAAGCTCTGCTGCCTTGCGGTATGCCTTGTCCGCGTCACCGAGACGGCGGGAATCGACGAGAGAATCCCCGAGGAAAAGCCAAAGGTCCGGATCCCGCGGGTAGCGCCGCAAGCCGCGACGACAGAGATTCCATGCCCGCTCCGGTTCCCCCTCGTTGAGCAGGAACTCGAGATGCTCCATCAATTCATCTCGGTCCAGCAAGACTACCCCCGGTTCAATTGCTGCACGGACGGATTATAGGCGCCCCTCCGACCCGGCGCAATACAATATGCGCAAAGCGTTGCGGAGAGCGGCTCACCGCAGGCAGTCTGCCTCCGGCAAGTGCTCCCGGTGCGCTGCCAGAGCGGTTTCATGCGACCGCGTCGCATAGCAGTAGACACACCCTCCCACGCACGTGTCGACTGCCCCGATGTCAATGCTCGGGCTGCAGCGGCAGTCGGGTCGCTGACCCGGATCCCGACCGTGCGGGACGGGCCGGGCGAACAGCCCGGAAAACGCCGCTCCGTCGATGCAGGCCCCGCAGTCCAGCCCCGCCTGAGCCCACGCCGGCTCGCAGCAGGAAACCGGCCGGATCCCTGCCGCACGCGCCCGCTCGGCCAGCTTGCCCACCAGGTCGAGCACCTCCGCCTCGTCACCCGCCATTCTGAGGAATCCTTTCTCTCGGATCATGGGGGTCTGGTTCATCCTCCGCTCCGTCTTGCGGTACCAGTCGAGCAGGGACAGCGTCACCCGCCCCGTGGCCGGGGCCAGCAACCCCGCCAGCCGCTCGAGCTGCGCCAGGTGGTATCTCTCGTCGAGGCCGCTGCCGACCACGACCGGGTCGTACCGCCACCATACCCGCTCCCGGCCGACCCGGCCGGCCAGCTCCACCATGGACGCTATCCGCTCCGCTTCCGGCACAGGATGAGGTTCCAGCTCGGCCGGAAGTCCGGTCACCGTCACGTGAAACACGGTCCGGTATCCCCGCTCCTCCAGCTCGTCGAGGTGTGGCAGCAACGGCCCTGGCCACCGGGTCCAGAAGAAGATCCCCTCCACCCGACCTGCGGTCAGGGCGACTTCACGAACCTGTGACGGACGGAACGGATTGCGGACCCGGCAGAACCCGGCCCGGATGCGGTTCATCAACCAGGGCGTGTACCAGGCGGGAATGTCGGTCCTTCGACTTGCTGAGATGAAGCAAGGACCATCGGTCATCGCCCTTACTCGGCCTTGCGCTTGGCCTCGCCGAGCCGACGCACGATCTCGACCAGCTCGGCCAGCGAGGTCCCGGGAGTCAGGATCTCGGCAACGCCGGCGGCCTTCATGGCCTCGAAGTCATCCTGCGGAATGATGCCGCCCAGCACCACCGGAACGTCGCCGGCCCCCTTCTCCTTCAGGATCCGGATGATCTCCGGAACGAGGTGTCCGTGCGCCCCCGACATGATCGACAGCCCGACCACGTCGACGTCCTCCTGGATCGCGGCATTGGCCACCATCTCCGGCGTCTGGTGGAGACCGGTGTAGATGATCTCCATCCCGGCATCCCGCAAGGTACGGGCAACCACCTTGGCCCCGCGGTCGTGGCCGTCCAGGCCGGGCTTGGCAACGAGGACTCTCAGACGGGATTCGGTCATGGTCACTCCCCCTTGAACTCGGCCTTCCGCTTCTCGAGGAACGCCTTCATCCCTTCCTTCTTGTCCGCGGTGGAAAACAGCGACATGAAGGCCATCTTCTCGACAGCGAGCCCGGCATCGAGTGCCAGGTCGCACCCCTTGTTGATGGAGCGCTTGCACTGGGCAACGGCCACGGGACCGACGGCCGCAATCCGCCCCAGCACGGCCTTGCAGTGCGCAAGAAGCTGCTCCTCCTCGACGACCTCCTGGACGATGCCGTATGCCTTCGCGGTTGCGGCATCGATCCTGTCCCCCGTGAAGACCAGCTCCTTGGCCCGGTTGCGGCCGATGAGCCTGGCCAGCCGCTGCGTCCCGCCAAACCCGGGCATGATTCCGAGGGTCACTTCGGGCAACCCCATCTTCGACTTGGGAGTGGCATAGATCATGTCGCAGGCCAGGGCCAGCTCCAGCCCACCGCCCAGTGCGAACCCGTTGATGGCGGCAACCACGGGCTTGGGCAGGTCCTCGATGATCTGGAGCACGCCGAGCCCAAGCTCCGCGAACTCGAGCCCCTTTTCCGGCGGCATGTCCACCATCGAGGCGATGTCCGCGCCTGCGACGAATGCCTTGCCGCCCGCCCCGGTCAGGATCACCCCCCGCACGTCGCGGTCGGCCCGGGCCTGCCGCAGAGCATCGGCAAGCTGCCCCAGCACCTCGGGGTTGAGCGCATTGAGCGCCTTGGGACGGTCGATGGTGATGGTGGCAAAGGCCCCATCCTTCTGCAGCGTCACGTAGGTTTCACTCATGGTTGTCTCCTACACGCGTTCGATCACCAGAGCCACGGCCTCACCGCCGCCGATGCACAGGCTGGCAAGCCCGCGCCGGGCACCGGTATCTTCCATGACGTGCATGAGGGTCACGAGGATCCGGGTTCCGCTGGCTCCGATGGGATGTCCGAGCGCCACGGCACCTCCCCGCACGTTCACGCGGGCCGGGTCGATCTCGCAGAGCTGGTTGACAGCGAGGGAGACCACCGAGAAGGCCTCGTTGATCTCGTAGGAATCGATGTCGTTGACCGACAGCCCGGTCTTCTTCAGCACGTTCTTGATGGCGAAGGCCGGGGCCGTAGTGAACCACTCCGGCTCCTGGGCATGGCCTGCGTAGCCGACGATCCGGAACTTCGGCGTCAGCCCGAGCGCCTTGACCTTCTCTTCGCCCGCCAGCACCACGGCAGCGGCACCGTCGTTGATGCTCGATGCGTTGGCCGCAGTCACGGTGCCATCCTTCTTGAACGCGGGCTTGAGCGTCGGGATCTTGTCCAGCTTCGAGCGGAACGGCTCCTCGTCCTCGAGCACCTGCGTGGTCTCCCCCTTCTTGCCCGGGATCTCCACGGGCACGATCTCCCGCTTGAACAGGCCGTTCTTGATCGAATCGAGCGCCCTGGTGTAGCTGCCGATCGCGAACTCGTCCTGCATCTGCCGGGTGATGCCCATCTTCTCCGCACACATCTCGGCGGCCGTGCCCATGTGGAAGTTGTTGTACACGTCCCACAGGCCGTCGTTCACCATCAGGTCCACGACCTCGGCATTGCCCATCCGGAACCCGGCCCGGGCCTTGGGCATGGCATACGGGGTCAGCGTCATGTTCTCCATGCCGCCCGCGACCACCACGTCGCTGTCCCCGGCCTTGATCTGCGATGCCGCCATCATCACCGTCCGCAACCCCGACCCGCACACCTTGGCCAGCGTCACGCACGGAACCGACTTGGGAAGCCCTGCCTTGACCCACGCCTGCCGCCCCGGGGCCTGCCCCTGCCCGCCCAGCAGCACGTTGCCCATGATCAGTTCGTCCACCTGGTCCCCGGATACCCCCGAACGCTCCAGTGCCCCCTTCACCGCCGCTCCACCGAGAAGCGCGGCCGGGACCGTGCTGAATGCCCCCTGGAAGCTGCCGATCGCGGTCCTCGCTCCACCCAGAATGTATACGTTCTTCATCCTCCCCTCCCTGGTTCCGTTCCGTCCGGCCTCCACGGCCGTGCCAGAGGTTGTCTAGCAGGAACGGCCTTCCCTGTCAACGCCGCCCGGAAAAGAAACTTGAAAGCCTCCCCCCCAGGGATTATAAAGGGAAAGTCCCGGCAATGTGCAGGGACGGGTCTGCACAGGATGGCGAGGCCGTGAAAGTCTGCCCGAAATGCTTCACCGAGACACCCGATTCCACCCGGTTCTGCCCCAATTGCGGTGAATCCATCCCCGCCCAGGAGCAGGACGAACGCGGCATGATCGGACGCACCATCGCCGGCAAGTTCCTCATCCTCGAACAGGTCGGCGAAGGCGCCATGGGCAGCATCTACAAGGCCGAGCAGACCACCCTCGGGAAGACCGTCTGCATCAAGGTCCTCCACCAGCACCTCTCCGGCGACAAGACCCTCTCCAAGCGCTTCCACCGGGAAGCCAGGGCCGCAAGCCGAATCAAGCACCCCAACGCCATCAACATCATCGACTTCGGCACCGCGGAGGACGGGACCCACTACATCGCGATGGACTTCATCGACGGCCGGGACCTTGCCCACCTCGTGAAGAAGGAGTTCCCGTTCCCCCCGGAACGGCTCATCCACATCATCGACCAGATCTGCTCAGCGCTCGACGATGCCCACGCCCAGGGCATCATCCATCGGGACCTCAAGCCCGAAAACATCATGATCGAGGACCGGCGACACCAGAAGGACTTCGTCACCGTCCTCGATTTCGGCATTGCCAAGATCCGGGAATCGGACAGCACCGAGACGTTCCAGACCATGGCGGGCATCGTCTGCGGAACGCCCGAGTACATGTCTCCGGAACAGGCACGGGGCGAGGTCCTCGACGCCCGATCCGACATCTACTCGCTCGGCGTCATCCTCTACCAGCTCTGCACCGCCAAGCTCCCGTTCACGGCAGATACCCCCATCGGCGTGGTCACCAAGCACCTGACCCAGGAACCTCCCCGTCCGCGGGACCTGAATCCCAATCTGCACCCCGCGCTCGAGCAGCTCACCCTGCGCCTCATGTCCAAGGACCGGGAGAAGCGGCCGCCCAATTGCCTCGAGGTCAAGAAGCTGGTCCACGAGATCGGCAAGCTCATCGAGCGGGACCGGGAAGCCGTCGAGCGGACCGCCCCCATGACCCGCCCCTCCAAGGAGGAGCTCGACCGGGCAGCCGAGCCGAAGAGCAAGCCCGCAGCCAGCAAGACCTCTCCGTATGCCCCCCCGGTCAAACCCGCTGCCGATGCCGAGGTTGAGGATACCCTCCTGTCCGAAGGCAAGAGCGGCTCCGGGTTGAAGATCGCAGTCGCATCCGTCGTGGTCCTGGCTCTCCTTGGGACCGGAGGGTGGTTCGCCTACAAACGCTTCTTCGCTTCCCCCGCCACGGATGGCCCGGGGGCTTCCCAGGCCGGCGAATCGGCCTCCAACCCCACGGACGGCTCCGCAGCGGGCGCCAGCGACTCGCTCACGGAGGAGGCCCACCCAGCCTCCAATCAGGGCATCACCGAAGAAGAGCTGCGGCGCCGCATCGAGGAAGCCGCCAGGCAGGAAGCCGCACGCGCCCAGGAAGACCGCAAGAAACAGGAAGAGGAAACCCGCAAGCTCATGGCCCGCATGGGCGCCGTCACCGCCTCCGTGCAGGACATCCAGCTCGTGTACGCGGAAAACGACCGCCTCCTCGCCCTCCGCTCGTCCGAGTGGAAGGACCGCAAGCGCGACGACAAGGTGCAGGAGGTCCAGACCCTGCTCGACGATTGCGCCGTGGGCAAGAAGCGCACCGCCGACCTCCAGGCCAAGCTGCGGCAGGGTGAGCTGCTCGCCATCGAGCCGGACATCGAAAAGGAAAAGACCCTGGTCGAGTCCTTCCGCAAGAAGGCGGAGCTGGTCCTGTCCGAGGAGCTTCCGGCAGTCGCCAACCAGGCCGACCTCGCCGCAGCCAAAGTCCAACAGCTCACGCAGCAGATCGATGCCAGCCGCAAGGAGCTGTCCGCCCTCGGAACGTCGCTCTCGTCCCGCCGGAAAGAGTGGGAGAACACCCCGGACAAGGCCAAGATCGAGGAGTTCAAGACCATCCTGACCAAGGTCACCGAGCTGGACGCGGAATACCAGTCCATCCTCTCCAGGATGTCACCCGAGCAGGTCGGCGACCTCGCGGTCGAGTACGGCAAGTGCCTCGGCAAGCGGGACGTCCTTCTCCCCTCGGCCCAGACCCTCATGTCCGAGAAGGTCGGCCCCTCCCTGGCCGACCTCAAGAAGAAAGAGGAAGAGGAGAAGAAGCGCCTCGAAGAGAAGCGCCGAAAGGACGAGGAAAACCGCAAGAAGCAGGAAGAGGCCAGGAAGAAGGCCGACGAGGCCAGGAAGCTGGCCGATGAGGCAGCAAAGAAAAAGGCCGACGAGGAAGCCAAGAAGGCCCAGGAAGATGCCAAGGCCGAAGCCAAGGCCCAGGCCTCCACCAACGTCAAAAAGGGGGACGATGCCGTTGCCCAGGGCAACTACGCGGCCGCCATCCTCTTCTACAAGGAAGCCCTCAAGGGCGCCCCCTCCGCCGACCTCCACAAGAAGCTCGGCAAGGCCTACAACAGCAAGGGCGACTACGCCAACGGGGCCAAGCACCTCAAGACCTACCTCAAGCTCATGGAAGGCAAGCTCTCCGCCACCGAAAAGGCCCTGATCGAGAAGCAGATCCGCGAGTAGAGGACAGTCGATTTCCGATCGTGGGATCCTTGACGGCCATGGCGTCGGAGCGACCGCTGGTGCGGCCCCCCTCACGGCCGTGGCACCGCGCGAGCAGTGGGTGCGCTTCCCCTGTCGGCTTGCGAGGCTGAGGCGGAGACCGTCGGCACGGCTGAACTTGATATTCTCTCACCTGGATGGCGGCTCCCGAAGATCACTCCTTCCCCTCGGGGAAGGTGCCCTGCGGCCACGGGGCCGACGGCACCCTCCCCCGACTGGTGGAGGGGGGATCTTCGGGAGCCGCCGCAAGGGTTCAAGCCTCCAGTTGCCAGGGACTTCGGGCGGGGCGTTTTCGAGAACGGGCGATGTCGGCAGCGAGCCGTTGGAGCTCGACCAGGACGCGCAGTTTCTCCTCGATCGGTAGTCGCGCCAACCGCCTTCGGCGGCGGCGGTCCGCAGCCTCAGCGGCCAACGAGAACCCCTGGTCCTCATCTCGTCTCGTCACGCCTGCCTCCCTTCGGTCAGTGCAGTCCACCGGTCCGAGAGCCCGTGTCGATCCAGGATCTGCCTCAGTCGATCGCTGTCGACCTCGGCCTCCTCGACAAACAACGCTGCCCTGGCTCGGTCTTTCGGTCTGCCCGTCTGGAGCATGATGGCAAGCAGATGCTCCGGCGAAACCACGCGGACAGTCGTGTCTCCGAACGGTAGCGACACGGCGTTCTCGACAGCCTCCTCCACAAGTGCGTTGTACGCCGGGATGAACTGGACCGGAAGGCCCCCGACAACCATATGCTCCTGCTTCTCCTCGAACCCCATTCCTCGGAGCTTCTCATAGAGCGGGGACAGGGAAACGAGCAAGCCGGAACTGGGCCGGAGAAGCACGAAGACATCGAGGTCATACGTGAGAACAGGCTCTGCGTAGAATGTTGCCGCCACGCCGCCGCCAATGGCGTAGGCCGTGAGCGTGCCATCCAGCGTTAGCTGCTCCAGGATCTCGATGGCCTTCCGCATGCTGACCTCTCAGTTGGGCTTTCCGGACAGAGCCACGACGCTCATGGTACCATGCTTTCGGCTCGTTCTCCACGGCCATGCAGCGGCCCTCGAATTCAGGCTTTGTTGTGCCTCTCGCCGGCAGCCGAGAGCACCGGCCTTGCAAGCCGATGCCTTTGGACCGGGGATGCCTGGACCAGTCTACTTCCCCTCCAACTCCAGGAGAGTCCTGTCCAGGAACTCGTCCATGACCGCACCGGTCGGCTTGGGAAGGAGGGCCTTCAGCGCGGCGGCCCGGTCGGCCAGGTTCTGCACCGAAACAGGGTCTGGGACCTTCCCAGCGGCCTGGTCGATCAGCACGGTCAGGGCCAACTCGCCGGCCTCTCCATAGGCGGTCAGCTTGGATGCCCACGGGGCGAGCTCCCCGGCCAAGCCGGGCAGCACCTCGTCCGACGCCAGACCGACCTCTACCGACCGGTAGGGGGTGAGAAAGCCGTCCCGCAGCGCCTCGGCCGGCCCGTCCAGGGGCTCCCCGGCATCGAAGGCCGCCCAGAGGCCGGCTATCGCCTCGACCAGCTCGGGTGCAGCACTCCCCTCCAACATCGGGCACCGGTTGGCCATGGCCAGCGTGTAGAGCGCTTCGGAACCGCCCGCACCGGCAAGGAGGCGGGCCGCATCCGCCATCGAGCCTGCGGGTTCGTACGCTGCGGGATTCCAGGCATAATCCGCGGCCGTCGCCAGCGCGGGCAGCGAGGCATACGCCATGGGCATGGCATTGAAGGCGATGCCGGATACCCCTTCGAGAAGGTCCGGTGCCCGCCCGGTCAGGGGGCCGAGGAACAGCACGCCCGTCTTGTTGGCATCGTCCGACACGGGGTAGTTGTCTCCCAGCAGCGGCTTGCGCCCCATCAGCGCAGCGGCTTCCTGGGCATCGGCGAGCGTGATGATGCCGTTCCCGATCCCCCGGCCGGTCCAGGCGATCTTCCAGTAGTCGGGCAGCGCCTCCGCAAACGCGGGGAGCGCCTCCTCGGCCCTCGGATGGTCGGTGTAATACTCGACCGGCACATAGACCAGCTCCAGGTCGGGGTGAGCGGCCAGCAGAGCTTCCCCGAGCCGGGGAACGAAGTCGACCTGGGCGGACGTGTAGTCCGGGTAAACCTCGTCATCCGGCGGGATCAACTTGTCCGACACGTCATCGAATGCCAGGACGAGGCAGTCGATCCCCTGCTCGACCACCGCTTCCAGCTTCCCGACCAGCACCGCCATGTCCTCGTCGCTCGAGTAGTGGAACATCCACGACGGGTGCAGCTCGAAGCAGATACGGACCCGGTGGCGCCGGCCCGCCTCCGCCATGTCCCTGTAGTGTTTCAGATCCGCTTCCCCGAACGGGAGCATCCACCCCGTGTTGATCAGCGGCTCCGCCTTGGGCGCAAACAGGTAGTGGGTCATCCGCAGGGTTCCGGCCCAGGCAATCATGTCCAGCCGGGCCTGGGGGGTCCAAGGAGTCCCGTAGAACCCCTCGATGAGCCCCCGCATGGCAATGGCCGGCCGGTCGAACAGCGCCACGTCCCGCCCACTGGCAGCGGACGATCCGGAGGCCATCAACTGCTGCAAGGCCCCGATCCCATGGAAACGGCCCGCATCGTCACCGGCAAACAGGTCGACCTCGAACGTCCCGTCCTGTACGTCGGCAGCGAGGAAGAAAGCCCCGGGAAACCCGCCGGTATCGAGGTTGCAGGCCTCGACCAGGGCCTCCCATTCCGACGGTCCGTGGAGGGCCAGGCGGACGGCGGCGCCCCCCTCACCATCCAGCTCCAAACCTGCCGCAGCGGCCAGGGACGCCAGGACCGACGCATCCGCCTCCAGGGCCCCGGTGACTTCCAGAGCTCCCCCCGCCAACGGCTCGGATTCCCCCCATCGGTACATGGCATGCGGCTGCGGAAGCAGCGGGAAACGGCCCGTCAACGGGGCATCTTCCGGGCAGAACGGTGACGGGTCGAAGTCCCCGCCCCCCGAGTCTCCCATTCCGGATTGGTCACCGGAGTCGGCAGGCATCGAACCACCATCCGCGCATCCGGTTCGGCACTCCCCGTCCCGCACGTCCGTACGGTTCCCACCGGTCCCGCAACCCGCAGTATTCAGCGCGGACAGGACCGCCAGCAGGAAGCCCGCTCGCCAGATTCCATCCATTCTCCGTCCTCCCGGGTTCAGAGCGGCCGGTTCCCTTGCCGCCTCCTTTCCATTCTGGTACAAGGAACTGACCTTGATGGCAAGAGGGGTGTTTCGATGCTCTGGTATCGTTTGGCCTTCCTGGTGATTCCGCTCGCACTCCTGGGCGCGTGCTCGGGACCGGGTGACGACAACGCCGACACCTTCGAGACCTGGTGGCACATCCAGCATGACACGGTCACGCAGGACCATCCCCCCGATCCCGATGCCGTCCAGTCCGAGACGGATTCCCCGCTCAACCCCGATGTCACCGAGTTCCCAGGCGACTTCAACGCGGTGGACACTCTCCCCGACATCGACGACATCCAGGATGTGCAGGAGCCGGACGAAACCGTCCCCGACATCCAGGACATCCAGCAGCCCGATACCGACCCGGGGGTCTATCCCTTCGAGACGTTCGGACCGCTCACGGTCAGTGCCAAGGGACTCGTCATCGCGGGCAAGTATCTCCAGATGCGTTTTGCCGAGGTCAGCTACTGGAAGTTCCCCGCCTCCCGATGGGACGCGCTGCTCGACCAAGTCAAGGAAGCCGGCTTCAACGGCGTCTACACGTCGGCCTGCTGGCGCCGCCACGAGACCTCCCCGGGCCTCCTGGACTTCACTTCCGGGAATCTCAACCTCTCGGAATTCCTGCAGAAAGCACAGGGCAGGGGACTCTACATCTATCTCCATGCAGGGCCCTGGATCTCCGGTGAAGCAGGTGGATGCCTCCCGGACCGCATCGTGGCGGGGGGAGACAACGTCCCCTCTCCCGTTGCCGATGGCAAGATGGCCCTCCGTATGACCGACGCAGACTGGCAGACGGCCGCTGCCGGCTGGTTCGACCAGCTCAACGCCGTCGTGGTTCCCTTCCAGATCACCTCGTTCCCCGAAGGGACGCTGGCCTTCTACCAGGTCGAATCCCACTACGACTTCTTCTCGTTCCTCAAGGATGCCGAAAACCGGGTGCTCCAGGAGATGGCCGGGGCCGCACCCGTGCCCCTGAATGCAGGGGTCTACATGGCCCAGACCCGGGACTCGGTGCAGACCGACGGGATCAAGGTCCCCCTCGTCACGTCCCTGACCGGCGACTTCGAGAACGGCGGCCGGAGAGTGCTGGCCACGGGCGATGCCCCGGGCATCTACCCCGCATTCGACCTCTCCACCGGCTCCACCTACCAGCCCATGGAGCTCAAGCTCTGGAACCTGAAGAAGGAGATGCGCAACACGGCCCTGCACGGCCAGGTATACATGGCGGTACCGGGCATCGCCGTGGGCATCCTCCCGTCGCCGGTGCACATGGCAAGGGCGCTCATGGCCGGGGCCGACGTCGTGGTGGTCCGCGACTTTGCGGCCTCGGTGCTGCCGGTCGACATGTCGGCCGTGCGGGACAATGCCGACGGCCTGGCCGTTTTCTCCACCCTGGACGAGGCCCGGCCTGCGCTCACGCCGTCCCGGGCGGACCCCGCCTCTCCGGTATCCCTGTCCGGCATCCCCAGGCGGTCGTTCGAGGCCTTCCGGAACATGAACCTGCTGTTCGACCGCATCGGCCCGCTGATGGCCAACCGGGACCTGCCGCACCGCATCGGCCCGAACAGCTCGAACCCGCCGCTCAAGCTCGAGATCAACACCCCCGCGGTCGGGGCCATCGAAGACAAGCACAAGGCCCCCGACCCCGGCATCGCAGGTTGGGTAATGGAGCTCTTCGGCGACCACTTCGAAGAGTGGTTCCTCTCCCCCTTCGAACCCACCGGACGGGCCACCTACTTCTTCGATGCCTCCGACGGCACGGTGCTCGTGCACCTGCTCAACCTCGACGCGCTCAAGGGCGGCGATAACGCCCACGGCCGGTATGACCTGCTGGCCAAGGCCACCTACGCTGGCTCGACCGTCCCCCGGCATTCCAGCGTCGTGATCCCCGCCTCGGACGACTCGGCGGGAGGCGAGGACATCCTCGGATGGGGGCAGAAGTTCCTGCTCCTCAACCACCCGCTCGGTGCCGGGTATCCCACCCTCGAGTACTGCAGCGCCACCCTCGCGGCCATCCGGGAATTCAACGGCCGGATGCTACTGGTCGCCCACGGCAAGCCCCTGGTCAACTCCAACGGCACGTTCTTCACCGAACCGGGCGAGATCTCGTTCTCGAACTTCCCCGGAATCCCGGACATCGTCCACAATTCCCTCCCGGGGGGCGGCCTTCACACCGACCCCGGAGGCAAGCTGGCCGTCCAGTTCCAGCACGATTCCACCGGCTCCCTGCTCGTCGGCTTCGGTGCCGGAAAACAGGTCCAGATTCTCTCGACCACCAGCGACATGGCCCGCACCCTCAGGTTCGCCCTGCACGCGGATGCCACCGACATCGCGGCCTTTGGCCTGTCCCGTATCGACTCGGTCCAGCCCGATGGCGGCAAGGTTACCCTCTCCGGCCGCGTGCAACCCGGGGTCGATCGGCTCCTCTTCCTCCTCAACCAGGCTCCCTACGAGGTCGCCGTCGACGGAGAGGAGCTCACCTGCGCCTGGACTGCCCAGGCCAATCTCCTCGACTGCCCCCTCCCGCAGCCCGTGACAGCGCCGGCCGAGCTGATCCCCCACTCCGACCTCTACGTCCGGCAGGAAGGATACTTCGGCGCCCCGGAGGACGTGGGCAAAGCCGACTTCCCGGACCACTTCGCTGTCCAGGTCGGCCCCCCGACCCCGATTGACTCCCTCGATCAGCCCGCCGGCTTCGGAACGGCCTGGTACCTCACATCGGTCGAGCTGGGCCCCGTGACACCCGGCCAGGACGGCTTCATCTCCCTCGGCGGCGGTGCCGATGTCCTGTCGTTCTTCGTCAATGGCCAGTACGCGGGCAGCGCCGTCCCCTTCGGCAACGGCCCCATGGCCCCGGGGGACGCTGCTTCCGGCACCAGCGAGGTGGGCTTCCGGGTCCCGGCCGGCCTGTTCGTGCAGGGCATCAACCAGGTAGCCATCCGGGCCTTTGCGTTTGGCCGAAGCCCGTTTGCCATGTTCCCTATGTACAGTGCGGCCCCGCTCCTGCCCCCCAATCTCGACCCGATGGCCACCAAGATCCCGCATTTTGCGGTCGACGGGCTCGATCCCACGACCCACAAGGGCATCTGGGGACCGGCCAAGGTGGTGGTTGGCGCCGTGTCCGCCCCGCTTGCCGGAGAATGGACCGTCACCCGGGGCAATGCCTCGGGAACGGCCGTCCCCGCAGGCGTTCTCAAGGGTTGGCACGACCTCGGCCCCAATGCCAACGCTGCGGCCAATGCCGGCTTCTCCTGGGTCAACCCGGTCAGCGAGGCATCGCCGCTTGCCCTCACCGACGGGCAGATGAGCTGGGCAACGTTCACGTTTGCCAAGTCGGCCATGGCCCCCTGGGAGGGAACTCCGGAGCTGGTCCTCGAAGGAAAGAGCGTGCTGGCCCTGGTCTACTTCAACGGCCAGGCCGTCGGCGTCTGGGCATCGGACGAGGCTTCCTTCAGCCAGGGACTCCACTCCCGGCTGCTCCAGGGAGCCGGCACCCGCCAGATCCTGGCCGACCTCGGCTTCTCCGACTTCTTCTCCGCTTCGCACGGCCGCATCCCGCTTCCGCCCGAGCTGCTCCAGGGGGACAACCGCGTCACCATGCTGCTGCTCGACATCTCCCCGGCCCTGGATGTCGATCTCGCTCTGCCGGGGGTCGGTACCGTGTCGGGAACAGGGCTGCTCACCCGGCTCGACCTCGCCTGGAACCAGGACGAACCGCTCGGCCAGGACCAGGCCGGCAGCCTTCTCTGGAAGCCCATGGTCGTCGAGCTGCTTCCTCAACCCTGATCATGGTCACGTGCCTTCACGCCGATTGACCTCCCCCGGGATTTTCTTGACAACAAACTGCGCGTGCGCTTTGATCGGGCGCATGGCGTGTGGCAGTACCCCACTGTTCGAGAGGTCAGGAGGGCTGAATGTTCGTCGTCTCGGTCCGTGAGAGAGGCAAGGAAGAGCACAAGTTCACGTTCCGCAAGCCTGAGATCGTCGTGGGCCGGCTCCGTGCCAGCGACATCATTCTGCCCAAGCGGAACATCTCCAAGCGTCATGCTGTGTTTGCCCTGACCGACGGCAAAGTCGTTCTCCAGGACATGGGGAGCACCAACGGCAGCTATATCAACGGCAAGAAGGTGCTGGAAAACACCGTCGTCGGCCCCGATGACAAGATCTTCATGGGGGACTACATCCTCCAGGTCGAGGTGCTCGACGACCGGACCGGAATCGCTGCGCAGCCTGCCGGCCAGGCGGCCAAGCCATCCTCGAGCCCTGCCCAGTCCTTTGCAAAGCCGGACGAAGATCGACGCCCCACCGCGGTGCACCTCGAAGACGACATGCTCCAGATGGACCTGCCCGACTACGCGGCTCAGTCCTCCGGTGCCGGCGGCCCCGCAACCGTGGTGGTCGACCCGCTCAGCGTGCCGACCGCTCCGCCTCCGCCCGAAGTCCTCGGGGAAGCGGACGTGCACGAGTCTTCCCGTGAGATCTCCTCGGACTTCGAGCTCGAAGAAGAAGCAGCGGCCGACACTCTCCGCTTCCGCCAGGCTGCCCGTGCCCCGGCCGATCCTCACCCGTCGGAAGAGCTGCTCGACATCCCGCTGCTGGACGAAGAAGGCGCTCCGGAACCGGCCACTTCTGAAGCAAGGGCCATCCCCGAACAGCACGAGATTCCCCAGGATCTCCTCGATGTTCCTCTCGACGAGCAGCCCCTCGACGACTTCGTGGAACCGGCCCCCCGCGCAACCCAGCGCCGGGTGACTGCTGTCGACTTGCCCCCCGCTCCGACTCCGCCTCCGGCGCAGGCCCCGGCCCGGACCCCTGGCCAGGCCCCTGCAGGGCTGGGAGCCTTCACCCCCTCCGCCTCGAGGGTGGACCTCAAAACCTCCGCTCTCCTCGAGCGTCACTACGTGCGCCTGGCAGCGCAGTTCGACGCATGGGCCGCCTCGTCCAACGGCACCCCCAACCGGCGCCATGCGCTCGACAGGCTCACGGGAATGCTGGGAGGAATCCTCGGCGAAGGCGCTTCGGGAAGCGAGCTGTCCGGCCTGGCCGAGCTGATGCTGTCCGAGCTGCTGGGATTCGGACCCGTTGCCGGGCTGCTCCAGGATCCCAAGGTCGGTGAGGTGTTCGTCGCCGCCTCGGGTTCGGTCCTGGCCTACGACTGGCGCGGAACCCATGTACCCACCCAGGTCTCGTTCTCCTGCCCGGCCGCCGTGGCCCGAGTCGCTGCCAAGGTATCGCCCTCGGCCGGCCTCGGGCTGCAGCGCCTTGACGACGGCACGCTGCTCAAGGTGCTGGCCTCTCCTCTGTCCGGGGAAAACCCCTGCCTGCGGTTCGTGCGCCCCTACCAGACCTCCATGTCGCTCGGGAAGCTCACTGAGACGGGGCTGGCCGGCAAGGAAGCCGTGGCACGGCTGCGCCAGGCGGTGGAGGCCGGCCGCAGCATCCTCGTGGTGGGCCGCATCCCGGCCCTCAACTCGCTGGTGCTGCACGGCCTGGCGGCCACCCTCTCGCCGGAGAAGAAGCTGCTGGTCTGCGGAGATCGCTTCGGACCCGCAGAGCATCTGAAGAACCTCTCGACCTTCTCGCCGACCGCGCTCGATTCCGACGGGTTCCTGTCCGCCTGTGCCGCGCTCGAAGTCCATGGCATGGTGCTGGATGCCGGCTCCCTCCAGTCGCTCGTGCGCGGCATCCGCATCTGCCAGAAGCTCCAGATTCCGCTCCTGGCCGCCACCCGGGTCGCCATGCCGTCACGGCTCCCCGCAGCGCTGGCCGGCGTGGATGACAGGCCCGATGACCTCTTCCGCCTCCTCGATGCCGTCGGAATGCTGGTCGTCGCAACTCCGTCGGCCGAGGATGGGACCTCCCGGGTGGATGGAATCCACATGTTCACACTCGATTCCGGACGCCCCAAGCTGGTCCCGTTCGCATAGTCCCCACGGAGTCTGGGAGCGGCTCCAAGGCAGTTCCAGGGCAAATGTAGGGCCAACGGATGACGACGGGGCGATATCGGTACGAGCTTTCGGTGGACAACGGGCGGGGCGGTATCCGGAAGGTTCCGCTCGCTGCCGGACGCCACTCGGTCGGCCGCAGCTCCGAGTGCGACATCTGCCTCCCCGATGCCTCCCTGTCCCGGCACCACGCCACCGTCGAAGTCAAAGATGACGATGTCACGGTGGAAGATTGCCGGAGCCTGAACGGTACCCACTTCCAGGGCAGCCGCATCACACATCCCACCCGCTGGCCCCCGGGACGGGAGGTCACGTTCGGCGAAGTGCGTACCATGCTGCTCGAAGTCGCGGACGGCCCTTCTCCCGACGAGGAGGTCTGGTTCGAGCTGCTCAATACCGATGACCGGGGACGCCTCGTCTCCATGCGCGGCTCCCGGACCGTCGTCGGCCGCAGTCACACAGCGGATTGCCAGATCAACCACCCCAGCATCTCGAGGGCGCACGCCATCATCAGCTACGACCGGGACGAGCGCTCCTGGGTCGTCGAGGATCGCAACAGCGTCAACGGAACGTTCGTCGAAGGTACCATGGTCACTCGAGCCCTTCTTTCGGGCGGCGAGAAGGTCCGGATCGGCGACGTCGAGCTGAAATTCCTTGGCAACAACCCGCCGACCCCGAGGCGGAAGGTGGGGGTGCTCATCCTGCTGCTCAGCCTGCTGGGAGGGGCCATCGGCCTCCTCCTGTTCTCCCTCGTCTGGCAGATGGTCGGTTCCTGAGTGATCCGCGATCAGGCGTTCTTGTTCAGGGGGCCTTGTGTTCGGCCGTTTCTTCCGTGGCGGGCTTCAGCCGCACCCGGCTGAGCACCACCATGTACTTCAGCCCGACGACCTCGGGGATGCCATGCCGCTCCTGCATCTCCGCCGCAATCTCCCGAGGCCGTTTCCCTTCCTGCGCCCGCTTGAGGATCAGCGGAGTCACCTCGCTCAACCGTTCGCCGAAGTCGTGCAGCTCCCGGTCGGTCAGCGCCATCTCACGCTTCAGCATCACGTTGCGCCACAGGTAGAGCGCACTGTACAGCACCGCAAACCAACCCAGGTTCAGCTTGAAGAACGTGAAGTCGATGACAAACCACTCCACCGCGAGCTCGGATGCCACCATCCCCAATCCCGCGATCCCCCAGAAGATGACCCATGCCCAGCGCAATCCGGCACCTCAGCTCACTTCTTCTCGCTGCACTCGGGCCACACCCCCCGGAAGTCCAGATTGAAATATGGATTGAAGCAGTACTCCAGCGACCAGCCCGTCTGGCCCACCTCGTCCCAACCGGGCCACAGGTTCTTCTGGTCGTGCCGCTGCTTGAAGTGCACCGCAGGATCCAGGAACCAGACCCCCCGGGGCAAATCGTAGAACGAGGCCCCGTTCTGCGGGTTGTGCTTCCACGCCCACGGCGGCCGCCCGTCGTCGTTCCCGATTGGGTCGACGAACACCGAGGGGATCTTCGTGCTCAGGTCGGGACGGTTCTTGAACAGGGTGCTCGTGAACGGCTCGTAGTCGAACTCCGAGGCCCACATCTTGTCCACCCCCACGTCCGCACGCCGAGGCCACCAGCTCTGCAGCAGGTGCACCAGCCCGTACCCGACATCGTCCGCATCCGCAGGGAACTTCCCCCCCGTCTTCGTCAGCGCAGTGACCTCACCGCCCTTGTACTTGTACTCGATGCGCTGCATGGACGCCTTGATCCCCGCATTGAGCTGGCAGCCGTCCAGGAACCCGTTGTTCTCGTCCAGCCACAGGCACGACTCGTGCTTGCGGGCCGACAGGTACGCCACGTAGTGACCGTTGGGGAACAGGTCCTCCCGGGGGTACATCCCGTCGAACTTGAAGTCGGTGAACGTCCCGCCGGCCGCAAACCCCGAGTCGTCGGTGATGAACGAGAGCGACCGCTCATCCGACCCCTGCGGCTTGAAGTAGGTCTCCACGGCCACCGGTTGGACGTCCGACTTGCGCACCACCACGATGGCCCCGGACACGTCGTTTCCGAACCTCCCGCCTTCACTCTCAGCGAAGCGGTAGGGGTAGAAGAACGCATAGGTGATGAAGAAGTGGCTCTTCGTCTCGGCCACCGAGAAGTGGACGTATCCCTCGAACTTGACCGCATTGGTCTTCACGTAGTCCACGTTGTCCTCGGCCACCCAATCCCCGTCCAGGTCGAACCGGGTCAGGTAGTCATACTGCGGTGCCTCGCCGTTCGTCGCCTGGTAGATCAGCGGGGCAAAGCTTGCGGCCAGGTCGGTGTGAAGCTGCACCGGCTGGGTGGCTGCCGTGTAGAACGTGAACTGGTAGTTGTTCCCAAGCATGTTGCCGGCAAGATCCTTGATCAGCGGCTCCAGCCGCACCGTGTACGGCGAGGCAGGGAACACCGCCCCCTTGGGCGTCAGCAGGAGGATGCTCTTCTTCTCGTCCTCCCATGCGAACTCCAGGGTGACGTTCTTCCCGCCGGCATCGAACATCTGCACGGTCTTGTCGCCGACGGTGGGCTCGTGCATCGGCTCGGTGAACTCGACGCGGACGACGAACGGAACCGCGACTCCCATCTCCTGGTCCGCCGGGGTGGTGGACTTCACCCAGGGGGGGGTCATGTCCGGCATCAGGTCCTTGAATTCCACGTGGATGTCTTCGGGTTCCACCTCGTCGGTGCCCTGCTCGTCGGCCAGCGCATCGACCAGCTCCCCGACCTCGACGACATCGGTTCCCCTCCCGTCGTCGGCCTCGACTTCCTCACCGGCATCCGGCACTTCACCGCCGAGACACACCGCACCTTCTGTGGCCACGGTGCAGGCCCCGCCGCAGATCTGCGACACTTCCCACTTGTGCACCAGCGAGCACTGGAGGACCGCCTCCTGCCCCGCTGCCGTCACTCCGCACGTGCTCACCCCAGGCTCCGGACATTCCTCGTTCTCGCCCGGGATATTCTGCCCTTCGCCGCCCGCACAGCCCGCCAGGACCAGGACCACGGCCACCAGGAACCTCTCCGTCTTCATCCCCATCCTCCACACTGTCGGGCGAAGTCTACACGGCGGGTCAGACGATGTCCAGGGTTGATGGGATGCGTGTGGGATGCGACCGGAGGGGCGGGCCTGCCCTACTTCTCGATCGACTCGAGCATGATGTCCACGGCCTTCTGTTCGGCAGGGGGGCTCGACTGCTTCATCCGGCGGAGCACCGTGCGGGCCCGGTCCTTCTGCCCCGACGCCAGCAGGAGGTCGGCCTCCTTGAACCCGATGGTCTCGGACGACAGGTATCCCGCACAATCCCCGGTCCGGAACTTCTCGAGCAGGGTCAGCGCATCCGCATTCTTGCCTGCTTTCTCGAGGGCCAGGAGCTTGTCCCAGGTTGCGGCGCAGTCCGTCTTGTCTTCTTTGGCCGGAGCTGCCGTGGCTTCGGCACCCTTCTTCTCCTCGGCCTTGGCTTCAACGTCCTCGGCCGCCTTCTGCGCAACCTCCTTCTTGACCGCCACCGGCTCCTCGGCCTTGGCAAGCTTCTTCTCCTCGGCCTTGACCGCCACCGGCTCCTCGGCCTTGGCTACGTTCTTCTCCGCGGCCCTTGCGGCCTCCGGCTTTTCGGCCTTGGCAGCCTCCTCCTGGGCGGCATTCTCTTCCTCAGACTTCGCTGCGACCTCCTGGAACCAGCCTTCTTCCTGTTTGGTGGCATCCAGCTCCGGGGCCTCCCCGGCTGCCTCTTTCCTGTTCGCTTCCCCGTACCGGCTCTCGACCAGCACGGGCGACTCGTCGACTGACGGCTGGGCAGTCGGCGTCTTCTCGGCCCCGGACACAACGGCGACGGGCTGTTTCCCCCCGCCCGAGACCTGCGACACGGGAGCCGCCCCTTCTTCGGCATCATCGCCAAACGAAAACAGGCCGGTCTGCTTCTTCGACTTGGGGGAAGACAGGGCCTCTGCTTCCTCATCCCGGGAGACCGGCAGTGCCGTCTCCGTGGGCTTGGCCACGGCAGTCACGGTCACAGCGCTGTCCTCGCCCCCCATGACTACCGGCTTCGTCTCGGTCGTGACTCGGGCCGGTGCCTTCTCGGTCTCCTCGGCAGCCGGCCTGGCCTTCTCGTCCCACCGAACCCCATCGACGACCACCGGCCTGTCCGACTCCGTGGTCCGTTTGTAGTAGTCCTGATTCTCCCGGGTCAGCGCCTGGTCGCCGTCGCCCTGGTCGGCCTTCTTGGCATCCTCCACAAACTTCTGCAGACTGTCCGACGACGTGGCAGCATCCACCTGAGACTGAGTCCGGTATCCGGTCTCCCCCCTGACGGCGCCTGTGTCCGGGCCGGCCGACACACCGCCGCTTCCCGCCCCTCCGGAATCCGCCTTCCCCTTGTCCGCGGTGGGAGTGAGCCCGCCGGTGCGGCCGGCAACGTTGCCCGCCACCGGCATCACGGAGTCCGCCAGGAGACCGGGCTCGGAACCGGCTGCGGCCCCTCCCGAAGGCACCGACGGAGCCGCAGCAAGAGCAGAGGACGCATCCTTGGCAGCCGGTGCCTCGGCCGACGCCTCGGGGGGAGCTGCCGCCGCCGGCACGAAATCGCCGGACCTTGCGTCCTTTCCTCTGGCCCGGTCATCTGATACCTGCGCCCCAACCGTCGAGTCGGCCGCTGCCTGTTCGCTCTTCTGCCCCACGGCCTGCTGGCCCGGCATGGCCGGCGCTACCGCCATCCCTGGTGCCTCTTCGGCCGGCTCGGGCTCTCCCACAACGGCCGGCTCGGGCTCCCCCACAACGGCCGGCTCGGGCTCTCCCACAACGGCCGGTGCCGAGGACTTCTCGGGCAGCGGACGCATCTCCTCACGAGCCTGCTCGGGCGTCCCTGGCTTGGACGGTTGTTTGGCCTCGCGGGCCATGTAGATCCCCACTGCGACGACCAGCATCGCGGCCAGTGCAACTCCCGCCTGGGGCTTGAGCAGCCACCGGAACGACTCTGCAAGCCGCTCCAGCCATCCGACCTCCGCCTGCTCACGCTTGCGGCAGGCGGCATGCGCCTCTGCGATCACCCGCTCCACCAACTCCGGGGGAGGCTCGATACCGGGCAATCCGTCCAGTCGGGTCTTGAGCGCCTGGAACCTGGCGACTTCCGCACGCAGGGCAGGCTCCTCCTGGAGCCGCCGCTCGAATGCGGCCCGCCGTTCCGGGGTCATCTCGCCGTAGAGGTAGTCCACCACCTCGATGTCCGGCTCGTGCCCCCTGGTGTCGTTCCTGTCGCTCATCACCCGCCCATCAAGTCAATCAACCTACGCAAAATCCTCCAACTCACGCCGCAACGATTCCAGCGCATACCGCATCCGGGTCTTGGCCGTGTTCTCAGGGCACCCCTGCAGCTCCGCGATGTCGGCAAAGGGAAGCCCTTCGAACTGCCTCAGCACGAACACTTCCCGCTGGTCCGGATTGAGCTTCTCCAGGGCCTGCTGCAGCCTCCCTTCGAGCTGCTTCTGCCGGCTCGTCTTCTCGCCGTCGGCACTCTCCGGATCCGACAGGGTATCCCCGAACGTCCGCTTCGTGTCGCCCGGCTCCAGGGGCATCGACATCGACAGCGTCTTGAGCCGCCGCTTCTTGTAGCTGTCGATCAGCGTGTTGCGCACGATGGTGAACAGCCACGTAGAGAACCGCCGGTTGGGGTCGAACGATGCCGCGGCACGGACCAGCTTGTAGAACGAATCCTGGAACAATTCCGCGGCCCGATCCCGGTTGTAGCAGTGACGATAGATGTAGCCCCACACCCGCCCCTGGTATCGGGACATGAGCACGTTGAAAGCCCGCTCATCGCCGTTCACGTAACGCACCATCAGCTCCTCGTCAGACGGCCCCAGGTCGGCCCCTGGTTCGGGCTGACCGGCTCCGGTTTTGGACCAGAGAACGGCGCATTGTACGGTCACCAGAATCCAAAGTTCTGCGAGGAATGAGAAGCGAAAATGCGGTGCAAAAACGGCTGCGGACAAGCCTTCCCCCGTGCCACGTGTCCACCCGGAATATAGCCCAGCGAACCAAGAAAAGACAGGGGGATTTGAACCCCCTGGATACCCCGTCACCGCGGGGTCCGGGATGTCAGTTGTCGAGCAGGCTCTTGCGGCGGCAGAAGTTGACGAAGCCGTCGCTGCCGGCCTTGGAGATGACTTTCGCAGGAACCCCGACAGCCACGCCATGCTCCGGGACGTCCCGGGTCACCACGGCATTGGCACCGATGGCGGCATGGCTTCCCACCTTGACCCGGCCGATGATCTTGGCCCCGGGCCCGATGTAGACGAAGTCGCCGACCTCCGGGACCCCGCTCTTCTCGCCCCGGCCGGCCAGGCCCAGGGTGTTGCACTGGCTGATGTTGCAGTACTTCCCGATGACGACACCGCCGTTCAGGAAGATTCCGCCGAAATGCCCGATGTAGAGACCCGGCCCGATGTCCGTGTCCGACGGGATGCAGATGCCCGTGGCCACTTCGACGGCCTTGTTGAGAACCCTTCCCGTGATGCCCAGGGCGCCCCGGACAACCGGTATCCGGCACTCCACGAGGGCATAGCGCCGCAGCCTGTAAACCGTGGTGGCCCAGCACCCCTGAGTGGTCAGGAAGATCTTCGCCTTGCCCAGCAACCCCGGCTCCGGCGACTCATCGGTCGGATAGAAGTAGCGGTTGAGATCCTGCTCCAGACAGACGAGCTGCGACCAGCGCGGCAGCGCATCGGACCGGACATTCTGGCTGCAGCTCTTCATCAGATATACAGCCTGCCGGGGTCGATCTCGTTGCGGAGCAGGGTCAGCTCCTTGTCCGTCGGCGGCTCGTTGATGCCGACCTTCTCCGGGATGATCAGCTCGAACCCGGTGTTCTCGACGACCTGCTGGACCGTCACGCCAGGGTTGGTTGCAAGCAGCTTCATCCGCTTCGTCTCCTCGTCGTAGCCCATGAGGGCCAGGTTGGAGACCACCCGGTACGGCCCGGAGTTGGGCGCGAGTCCGGCTGCTTCACGGGCACCGGGCCCCGTCAGGTAGCCGGCCGTGGTCACGAAGTCGACCGCGGGCACGAACCGCCGGGCCGTGTGCTGCATGACCGCAATCGTCTTCCAGCAGGAGCTGCCGATGTCGTTGGCACCGCCCGAGCCGGGCAGTCGGACCTTGGGCTTCTGCTGCGGTCCGATCACCGTGGAATTGAGGTTCCCGTACATGTCGATCTGGGCCCCGCCCAGGAACCCGTAATCGACCAGGCCCCGCTGCGCCGTCTCCATGAGGTCGCAGATGCCCAGTGCGGCAAACGCCTTGTAGAAGGTCTTGGAATCGCCCACGCCCAGCGGCAGCACCTCGAGGGTACCGCCCACGCCGCCGAACTCGAACAGCGGGATCAGGTTCGGAGCATGCATCCGCTTGGCCAAGGCAGCCGCCAGCATCGGAATGCCCGTGCCGATGAATGCGCTGGTACCGTCCTCCATCTGGCGGGAGGCAATGCAGATCAGGAGCTCGTTGCTCTTGTATTCCATGGTCCTACCTCCCCAACACGGCCTTGCGGAGCCCGTCCATCTTCTCCGCACCGACCAGCTCCAGGAACTCGGCGTGGCTCTTCGGTCCGGTCACCCACTTCTGCAGGTAGGCCTGGGCCCCTTCCTCGGTCTCGGTCTGGTCGATGTAGTCCTTGATGTGCTGCTTGTCCCGCTCGTAGTAGTAGCACATTTCCCCCGGATAGGATCCGAACGGAGCGTGCACGACCGCGTCGACCAGGAACCAGGGGATGATGGTGCGGTCCGGGTACTTGCGGATCTCGTCGGTCGGGATGATCTCCTCGCACGAGATGATGAGCCGCTTGCTGGCCCGGGCCAGTTCCCAGGCAAAGCCGGTGATCCCGTCGATCTGGCAGTTGCCGTACTGGTCGGCCCGGTGCACGTGGATTACCCCCACGTCCACGGGCGAGGCCGGCAGCGCCACAAGCTTCTGGCCCGTGAACGGGCACACGATCGTCTTGGCCCCGCTGTACTTGAACGTGTCGGTCCCGAGCATGGACCGGGTCGGGATGAACGGGATGCCCATGGCTGCTGCCTTGAGCCGCCACGCCAGCGAAGCGTTGCTCCACTCACTGATCGTGACCTGTCCCCCCTCCGCGGCTCGGCGCAGGACGTTCGAAATACCGTACACTTCCCAGCCCTGGTAGGTCAGCTCGATGCGCTTCACGCACCCGCCCGAGATGAGATGCTCGGTCTCCATGACCCCCTGGCCAGCCAGCGACAGGTCCTTGAACCCCTGACGCACGATTTCCCGGCACAGCGACATGGGTGCGCGCACGCTGCCGTACAGCTCGGTGGCGACGTAGCACCCTTCGTGGATGAACGTCCGGACGGCCTCCGACTCGCTCATCACCTTGTCTTTGAGGACCATGGACTTGTTCTTGTGCAGCCACTCCCGGATGTCGTTGGCATCCGGCGAAAGCAGCAGCTTGCTCAACCCGCTTTCCTGCTCCCCCATCGTTTCCTCCACGGTGTTTCGTCCGCCGATCCGGAGCCGTCCCGGACAGCGGCATCCCCTGTCCGACCGGCAACCCGCAGGATTGCATAGCACATTCCCCAGGGGGGATACAAGGATCGATAAGATGAACAGGACTCCTGGGACGGATAGGACGAATAGAAGGCATAGGACGGGACCAGGGTGGGCTGGGCTGGATTTGACTGGGGGTTGGGGGGGGGCTACTTCCTCTTGTCCAGCGTCTTCTGGACGTCGTCGACCATCTTGCCCCATCGCTCGGCCCGCCAGTGGAAGCGTGCGGGGTCGAGCAGCTTGCGGGCCAGGTCGATGTGCTCCTGGGCCGACTCGTATTCCTCGTCCTCGATCTGGGCTTCGGCCAGGAAGAGGTGGTTGAGCGGGTGGTCGGGGTGGTCTTCCACGGCCTGTTCGAGCAGCTCCAGCGCCTTCTCCTCGTCCCCGACACCTGCGGGCCAGGGTGGTGCCTTCAAGTACAGTGCGCCAAGCACCCGCAACGGCCCCCCGTCGTCCATGTCCGGGTCCATGTCGACCGAACGCTTGAGCGCCTTGACCACGGATGACAGGTTGAACGGTGCCGCGGTCAGGGGCCCCATCTTCAAGGCCAGAGCCATGTTCAGGGACAGATAGTACTGGTAGGCCGCATTGTCGCGGTCGGCAGCGACCGCAGCCTGCCCGAATCGGGTGCAGTCCGGGACGCTGGTGCCCTCCTCGTCAGGGTCGTAGCAGACGGGCGGGCGGCCATACTCGGTCAGCCAGAGGCATGACAGGGAGGCGAGGTGGTTGAGCTCGCCGTCCCCCGGGCTCTTGTCAAGAGCCTTGCACGTCGCCAGGAAAGAGATTGCCACGTCGTCTGCCGGGGCATCTTCCCGGTAGAGCCGAAGGGCTTCGGCCCGAAGCTCGTCACCGTCGGCGGGAAGCAGCTCGAACTGCCTGGCTGCCCACCGCCCCTGCGTGTCATCCGTCCGGCCCCAGAACATGCTGCAGCCGCTCCCGGCCAGCACCAGGAGAGCCCCGCCCAGCAGCATCGCAGCGGTCGACCCCCATGTGTCCTGGAGCATCGCAGCGGTCGACCCCCATGTGTCCTGGAGCATCGCAGCGGTCGACCCCCATGTGTCCTGGAGCATCGCAGCGGT